>Ga0228710_1002341_pt1 | contig 29798 bp, 14 predicted proteins | sample MedpolnodulmetaG_FD_177995 | JGI IMG/M metagenome (GOLD analysis project Ga0228710, IMG submission 177995) | Root nodule microbial communities from Medicago polymorpha collected in Santa Monica, California, United States - pink nodules | ecosystem: Host-associated > Plants > Roots > Nodule...
GATAGGTCCTTGAAGTTTCGAGTTTGTTTCAGATAGGTCCTTTCTATCAACCTCCGTTAAGCCAAAGTTAAAGGACCTATCTGAAACAAACTCGAAACTTAAAGGACCTATCTGAAACCTTATAAACTTAAAAGACCTATCCGAAACAAACTCGAAACTTAAATGACCTATCTGAAACCTTAGAAACTTAAAGGATCTATCAGAAACAAACTTGAAACTTAAAGGACCCGGGGAAGTATTTGGCCTTTAATTTTTGATTGAAGTATCCCAACCGTATCGTATCTTGAATTTTAAAATTTTTCCATATCGACGTATCGATGCCGTATCGTATATGTATTATATCATGTATCTAAGTTTCATAGCGGTTAAACAATCTTAGATATTGATTTTAATCTAACGGCCAGAAGTTGTAACTGCGTCACACAATTACATCAAGAAATCCAAATCAGATCAAAACCTTGTTCACCGTAGACAAGATCAATGTTTGTATTTTTAGACGGACAAGATCACTCAATCAAAAACGTGACATTCTTACATAGATACACACATAATTGCCGTTTAACCTTCACCCATATATACCATTCCTATCATACCCCTATAAAACGTTACCTTTTCTTCCAACATAAGGGGCAAAACAGTCACAAATAAAAAAGTAGGTGGCAAATCAACCCCAACCTCTTTTTACCCCCACTCTCTCTCCTCTATCTTCATAATCCAACAGATCCATCATTTCTTCTCTTCCAATCGCATTCACAATCTCTCTTACATATATAAACTCTCACCCTTTTTATACCCCAACTTACAAATTCTCACTTCAATCTCTTCCCGCTCTCACTCTTCTTCATTCAATTCCCTTCAATTCAACTCCAATTTCTCTCAGATCCGTCAAAAAAATCATACAAAAAACATCCAAAACAAAAAAAAATCACTTTTAAGGTCTGATTTCCGTAATACTTCGTTAAAATCACTAGATCTAAATACCCTTTTGAAATTTACATCTAATTGTAAGAAAAAAAATGTTTTTTTAAGATTGTTTTTCTTAAAGATTATGTTTTTATAACCTAATTGGTTTTTTTCTTTGTTTTTTAATGATTATTGGATAATTAGAGATCTGGGTTTTTATGATTTCGTAATTAAGTTAAGGTTTTGGTACTGATTAATGTGGAATATGGTGGTTTTTTTTGTGTGTTGATTTTGAAGAATAGCATATACAAATTAAGAGTGAATAGGAGCTTATGGCTGATCAAGGATTGGAAGGGAGCCAACCTGTGGATCTATCAAAGCACCCTTCTGGAATTGTGCCTACTCTTCAGTGAGTTTCTTTCAATTAAGTGTTTCATTGTGATTAGAAGCATGAGAAGATGAGTGATTGTTTGTTTGCTGTGTGTTTTGGTTGATTCAAATGAGTGATATGAGAGTTTGGGTTATGGTTTTTTATGAAGCACTGACACGGACACTGACACGGACACTGACACCTACATGACATCAACACCGGTCATAATTTAAGAAAACAAATTAATTAAATGTAATCACATGTGTCTGTGTGTTGGACCCCAAACATGCCTTCGATCAGAGGTGTCTGTGCCACAGAGTAAATAAGTGGCCTTATTTAGTTATCCAAACCAACACTTGGTGATGCCCCATTTATGATATTGATAGTATTACATGCAAATAATAATGATCAAATAAACTCTTTTCTGATTGGTTTACTGATACCAAAATTTAGCTTGTGTCTTTAGCTTGGTTCATATGAGTTTATTGATAGTTGGGCTGAACAAACAATCTTGCATGACACTTTCCTGTACATGGTCAGTCCTGTTTTCCGTATTTGTCAATTGTTGGAGCATACAGTTTGATTGGTTTTACTGATAACTGCTCTTTTTAAGGGGCTTAGCCCAATAAAATTTTATGCCAACGAAGCTTTAGTGAATGCGATTTGGTAAAATTAAAATGTTCATAATGGAGAGTAATTATATTCCAGTTGGAATTACTTGTTTTGTGGTGTATTCTTTCCCAGGTTTATGTTCTTGTGTGTGTGTGTGTGTGTGTGTGATAAACACAAAACATATGCTCAATATGCTTGACGCTGAAATATTGAGATAGTTTATTGATTGCATATGTGTACATATTATATTATCTAAAAATGTGCTATTTATATTTGCCAGAAATATTGTATCAACTGTCAATTTGGACTGTAAGTTGGAGCTGAAATCAATTGCGCTTCAAGCTCGTAATGCAGAGTACAATCCCAAGGCAAGTTTTGTTTTTCAATTGAGTTTCAGCTACATATACATCACATATTTTGTTGTTTTGCAGCACAATTCCAATGAAGGTTGACTTGGTTTTTGTTTAGTTGTGGTGTTTGGTCTCCTTGGCAGTCTTTCTATCTGGTCCTTAAGAGTCTTGGTTGATCTATAAGACATTCTACCAGCATTACTATTGATGCAAACCACTTATGCACTACACTTTTATTATCTGAATCAATGATGAATAGTTAAACAACAAACTTTTATGCTTAATATGTTGTCATGCTAGTTAGTCCTTTTTCTGCAGTGCTGATTTCTGTGATTTGAACCTTTGCAGCGTTTTGCTGCTGTGATTATGAGGATCCGGGAGCCAAAAACAACGGCACTTATTTTTGCATCTGGCAAGATGGTACGTTCTTTTCGTTGCGTGTAGTACTTTTGTCTAACTTAGTTGCAATAGCTTGATACAGTTTCACAACCAACTTGTACTTGGTTGTTTGTTTTGGTGGCCCAATCAAGGCCTGTATCACAAGAGTTGTCCTAGAATTTTGGAGTCATTTAACCACTGCGGGGTGACTAGTTGAGAAGGTGATGTGATGGCTGGGGTGGTTGGAAATTAATTTTGTTGAGAGGACTGTAATGATTTTGGTCAGAGATGGGTTCAAATGAGCTGCCATGTGCTTCCCGAATGGGGATTTAGTCGACGCATGTGGTTGCGTTGCTCTAGTGAGGCGAGCCTCATAGTGCTAGATGGTCAATGAGGGTGGTGTGGTTGGTAGGAGGTGAAATGAACCTCGGATCTGTAGATATGTGATGGACAAATACAAAGGAGAGAGAAACAGAATGGACGGAAAAAAAAGGTTTCTCTTGCCAGGCATAGATACTATGTTAAGAGGGTATAATGGAAAAACCCCAATATATTTTGTGCATAAAAATAAAAATGAGGAAGATATTCTATTTATATTTGAACCAAATTGTTTACTGCTCTTTCTGTGGGCCTCTATCACTGCTTGTTCAATGACAGATTATTTAAACATGTTGCTTGTTATGGGTTTCTTTTAATGCATTTTTAATTGCCATTGGTAGGTCTGTACTGGAGCTAAGAGTGAGGTGCAATCAAAATTGGCTGCAAGGAAGGTAAGTTAATGTTCTTTTCTTCTCTAAGCTCATTCTTCCTTTGTACTATTGAAGTTTCTCAAGTCGAGGTTCAGTAGACTGGAGAACCTTGCCATTAATCTTTAGCTTGTTTTTGTGTAGATTATTTTTTTTTAAAACTAAGCTTCTTAAACCAACAATGATATTTGGCTAAACATGATAAACACATTTTCGAAAATTTATATAGTATACAATATTTTCTAATTTTTGTTTTCTCCTTGTTCAGTATGCTAGAATTATCCAGAAACTGGGCTTCCCCGCTAAGTTTAAGGTGCTACTTCTACTCTTTCTCATTATCTCTACAAAAGTTGCTTTATGCAAAATTGTTGATCATTTTCCCACCCAACAATACATGAGTGGTGCTTGATAATTGATTTATTCCTTTTATATTGTGCTTTAGGATTTTAAGATTCAGAACATTGTCGGCTCTTGTGATGTCAAGTTCCCCATACGGCTGGAGGGTCTTGCATATTCCCACGGTGCTTTCTCAAGTGTAAGTATGATACAAAGCTATTGCTTTCTATTTCCCCTGGCGAATTTGTGGAAATAATGTATCACTATTATCAATCTCACATGACTCTTAACGCTGTTCCCTTGGATAATATACCTGAAGTCTAGTATTTTTACAGAAGACTGGAACTTCATTAGAGACACTAGTATCTAAAGTGTGCACTATGGAAAACAAAACAGATGCAAAGCCAATCCTGATTTCCATGACAGCCAATCAATCACAAATCCAGATTTATTTTATATTATCAAGTAGAAGTTGCTTTGTCCTTAAAATAGCCACTACAAAATGCATTTTTTTTCCTTCTGTAGTTACTTATATCTTTTAAGGGTTGAGTTTTTAAAATTCAAACTGGAGAGCACTTAGTGGGGAGTATTTTCAGTCACAACGCTTGTGTACGGTACAAGTATAGATATTGATGGAGAGGGCCATTTTAAGTTGTGTCTGAGCATGTGTATTTGATTTCCTAATTTCTTTATATAGTAGAAATTTAGTGTATGATAAACATATGTTGAACTTGCTTGTTCCTGGTGATAGTATGAACCAGAGTTGTTTCCAGGACTAATCTATCGAATGAAGCAACCCAAGATAGTATTGCTTATATTCGTATCTGGGAAAATTGTTCTGACAGGAGCCAAGGTATTGGTCTTGAGATACTCCCATGAGTTTTATGTTTTTACCATTTTTCTGCCTCATTGTACTAATGTTTTAATTTCAATTTTGTTTAGGTGAGAGATGAGACTTACACAGCCTTTGAGAACATATATCCAGTGCTTACTGAGTTCAGGAAAAACCAACAATGGTATGCACATGGCTCTATATCCACTACCTTTTCAATTGGAATTGGATATACATGTTGTAATCACTGGACTAGGGTTATAATCAAATATACCATTTTGTCTTTTGTTTTGCTTTCTTCCTAGTTTCATCAACATCAACTGTCAGCTTATAATTGCATATCAGATGAAATTTTTTCATTTTGCATAATCCGTGGACTAGTGATTATTTTCTTGGTTTTGTATTGTGGAGGCATCCTTGCAGCTTAGTCCAATCAAATGTTGGCTGTTGGATTAACGGTTGTGAGAGAATAATCTCAGCCCTAGATTAATCTAACAGCTGGCATTTGACTAGATCTATCTGTTGGGCCTCAAAGTATCCATTTTGGTATGACACGAGTGTTTCCCGAAGATATTTGCATATTTGCTAATGCCGTGGGATACTCCTATTATTGGCAGATTATCGTCATGAGCAAGAGCAAGGTTTTCTGCAGAGAACGTGGAATGTAGGCTTGATTGGGCTGTAAATATTGAGACAGAAGATATTTGGAATGAGATAAACTAAGCTGATTTTGTTCTGCTTGTGATGGATCTTGATTTAGTATAGTGAAAAAAATTGTGTATTGAGTTTGAAATTTTCAGAATATATATTTTAAAAAGGCTGAAAAGGAAGAAAAAAATGTAGAACTTAATGATTCTTTCTAAAAAAAAAAGAACTTAATGATAAATAGTTGAGGCCTTTTACTGTTGCTGGCTACCTTGATTTTAAGTAGGGTTCTTAAATTTCATCTATAAGATCAATAAATTTGCTGATATAACTGCTGAATGTTTCATACAATAATCAACACCTTAAATCAAGCAAGGTTTATAGTTCAAACAACTAGCTACTAATATTTGCTTATAAACATTAACCATAAGTTTCTGAAATTTGGAGAGTTGTGTTTCCCTATCCTAACTTATTAGACTTGTTAGATTAAGATAATTTTTCGTAGTTTGCAATAATTAACCATTAAAAGGTGTATAAACCCTTAGCTTTAGTCAGACCGTATGTAATAGTACACATACAACACTAAATTTACTCCAACATAATGAATTTTTCTGTTTTGATTGTTTGAGTAAAGCTCTCCAAAATTCCTTTGAAATTTCACCCAGAAAATTGTAAAATTGTAAAGTATGAGGTTAGCACTTAAGAAGTTAAATTCCCTAAATAAATTACTTTTTTTTTTGATATTTTTTATCAATACCGAAAATTGGATTAGGAGTTAGTTATTGGACCACAATATTTGATGTAAAAACATTTACGAATGTATTCACATCAATGCAAAAATTAAATATATATTTTTCATATTTCTTTTATACCTTAATTTCGGCCACTTATTTATTTATTTATTTTATATTATCAATTGATTTCTTAAAAAATTGATAAATAATAATAACATTCATTAGACTCGTTTTATTTTACTAAGTTTCTTATTTTGATTCAACACAAGTCTAACAAAAATACAGGATTTGAGATTACAAGCCCAATATTACAAAATTAAAATCCAGAAAATACTTTTTTTCATGACAAGAAATAGGAAAAATACAAAAAACCTCTAAAAAAATGACAAAAATAGGAAAAATACAAAAAACATCTAAAAAAATTCATAAAGACAAGAAAACAGAACCCCAAAAAAATATAACAAACAATGGCGTATCACTTCTCTCTCAAGGTTCATTCCAATTCATCTTTATCATTTACTTTTTCCCTTTTTCCATTTTAAGCTTTCATAGTCTTTGCGGCAAATCACAAACCTTGCATTTATGTAACAAACATATAAAAGCAGTTTGTGTAATGTACATATCTAATTTTAATGGTACTACGAAAAGAAGGGGTTTCTTGTTTTCATATTCTGCAATCTCTCTCCCTCCCTCCCTCCCCCCTTGAATTTATTGACGGTGAGACGTTTGTCACTTTCTCTCTAATTACTTCAATCAATAAATTTTTTGTTAATTTTTCAAAAATAAAGTAGGCTATATAAAATGACGACAACAACAACTCTTTAAAATATATATATATATATATTCACCTAAAAAAGTTGACAATGTAATTTTGTCAATGTTTAAATTCGAACCACAACCCTTAGATATATTTTATAATTATCTACTAATTGAGTTAAATTCACGAGGAATTCACAAGTAAATTCAACTACGATTGTATAATTGAATTGAAACCGTTGTCCCTTTTAACTATAAGTTCTTGTTTTCTATTCATAGTTTTTTCATTTCTATCTACCGTGTTCTTGATTTATCAAAAAAATTTGTTAATAGATTTTAAATCGATTTTGTTAATAAATTTATCTACTGTATCAATTTTGTTGTTGATTTTGGACAATTATTTTCTGGTCAATTTCTGTTTGTTACCTTGTTATGTTTTTCAGGCTTTTTTTAAGATGTAATTTAATATTCAATTTATTGATATTATTTTTTAGGGTTAAATATGTTTTTGGTCCCTACATTTTGCACGATTTTGAGAATAGTCCTTACATTTCAATACATTTTTTCTCCGTTAGCGTAGATAGTCCCTTTTGTCAAATTTCTAACGTGATGCCAATATTGACGGTTCAATCTCGCCGGAAAACGACGGAGAACTTCTCTATGAACTTCACCACGATCTTTCTCCGCAGCGTCGTAGATGCGGATCACCAGTGCTCGTCACGCTTCCGGTGAAATATGTTGGTTTAGAGGGGAAGATTTGGAGGCCGAAAGCGATGATGTTATCGTTGAAAGCACTTGATGTTGCGGGTGTGGAAGGTGTTGTGGTGGAGATTTGGTGGGGTGGGGTTGAACTTGTTATGATGGCTTGCGTTTCATCAACATGGCACTGATGGCAGGGACCAATTGCACTAACGGAGGAAAGATGTAGGGATTTTAAAAACATTTATTGCAATGTAGGGACTATTCTCAAAATTGCGCAAAATGTAGGGACCAAAAACATATTTAACCCTATTTTTTATTTAAATATTTAGAAATGGATCAAACTAATGTGCATTTGTCTATGATTGGCCGGCTTAATGTACTTCACCAAATATCTCCGTTTAATTTTTCATCTTGTATTGTTCGATATAATGTACCCTCTAAGATTATAATGATCGTCCATATACTTTATAGTTTATCCTGATACTTTTATGACTCTGATTTCTATAAGAACAACAATGAGCACAGTTAGTGGCCATTGGAATCAAGACGTTTGAAATGATATTTTGAGAAACTAACTATAATCAATTAACATCTCATTAATATACGCATGGTCAGTTTGTAGCTGTGCATTTCACTCTGACCATGTGTATACTAATGACATAACAATTAATTATAGTTGAGTCTTCATGTAACATTTCAAAGTTCTAGTTTCCACAGCGACTAACTCTGCTCAAACGTTGTTCTTATATAATTTGAGAGCTCTAAAAGCATCAACATAAGATATTTGCACTATCTCTGGGTTCTTTGTGAGCACAATAGGTTGACCAATAGCGGAGGAAAATTAGGGGGAGGAATGTTGGTTGAAACACATTAGATGGACGACTTATAGATTGACGAACATGTATTCATTTTTAGATATTAAAAAAATATATAAATTTGCTAGGTTTTATATTTGTGTTCTTGTTTATCTTTGCTAGATAAGAAAAAAAAATGATATTTTCAAATCTTCGCTGTGAAAATAAATATATTGAACAATTTAAACCTACTCCTTTATTAATATTGACATGCATTTGGATCTTTTTTATGGTTCTTCTTGTAGATGGGTTTTGAATTGTATGGTATGCATTCTAGTATTGTTTGTCCTATGACGGGTGAGAATATCAAGCCAACTTATGGAGGTGAAGAGGAGGCTTTCTTAAGGAAAGTTGTACCCCCATCTATAATGTGACTGCAGAGGTGCTTAATTTCTGCATTTGATCATTTTCTTATTTTCTTTCTACCAAGTTTATGCGACTCAACCATATTTCGTTTGTGATATTGCCTCTATAGAAAAAATTGACTTGTTCAATAGGAAGCTGACATGAGGAAAAATGGGAGATCAAAGCATTCACAATGAAGGAACAATGATAATTTAAATGAATATTTATCATATGAATTAACTAGTTCTTCTTTTATTATTTTTTCTAGAACTATTTATTATTACACCTACATTTGTGTTAATTGTCAATGAGATTCTAATATTGAAATATGCTTCTTAATGTTGGAGGTAATTTACATTTATAGTTAATAATCAGTTTGCGTCACTTAGTTTGTTATTTGGTTGTTGTTATGAGTTGTTGGAAAAGTTACTTAGGTGTATAACTACTAGTGTCTAATTATTGCGTTTAAAAAAAAATTGTTTTGCATTTTTTAGGTTTTCCTCTTTATTTATTCCGCTATTTTCTCTTAGACTTTAAGTGTGTGTATTATTTTATGCATAAGAATGCTCACACTCATGAAGGAAATATAAGAATAAACAATGAGAGAAACTAGAATGGTAAGACTATATTTTTGAAAGTGATCGATATGTATCTTACATATTATATCAAGTCTATATATAACATTAATTACACAATAGTAGTTATACATCTTAATTAACTTATCTAACAACCACTAACACATAACCAAATAACAAACTAATTATTAACACCAAATTTGGGTTAACTCTAACATTTAATTATGGGTTAATAGTGTTTTTCACCCCTATAATATAGGTCATTTTCGATTTTCGCCCTCTATAAAATTTTCGGTTTGATTTGCATCCTTGTAAAACTTTTTTTTTCTTCTGAAAAACATCCATCCTTCATCCAACTCATCAAATGCGCATATGGCATTGACTTAACTTTTTTTTAAAATTTTTATTTATCTTAAATTGTCCACATCAGATTTTATTTTTTAAAATATCTGAAAATTAATTTTCAAAAATAAAATAATCCAAAAAATATTCAAATTTTTTGGAAAAATTTAAAAATCGATAAAAATAATAATTTTTTCCAAATATTAAAAAATCAGAAAAAATGATAAGATTTTTTTGAAATTTTTCGGTTTTTTTTCGAAATTATATTTTTTTTAAAGATTCTGGAGTTTAATTTTCAAAATAAAAAAAAGTTAAAATTAGAAAAAACAAATTTGAAATTTTTTAAAAAAAATAGTTTTAAAAAAAATTTCTACAAAAAAAAGTTCTAGAAAATATTTTATTTTTATAAATGTGGATACAAATTATTTTTCAAAAATTTTATTCCAGATTTTTATATTGTGATTTCAAAGGCACTTTATGCCTTTGATTATTTTCTTCTTTTTTTTCTACTAAGTTTATGAGTACACGACTAAACCATATTTCATTCATGATATCGATAACGTCTCTCAAAAAATGTTGATTGATTTGTTCATTAGCACGTTGTTTTTTCCTTGTATGTATGTCCGAGAGCATGGTAAGACGATGCTTCACCATATAGATATAGTGGAAAATGTGGTTCACCTCTATTATTAGCTCCTAAAGAGATAGCCAAATTGAATTTTGCTTCTTAATGTTCGAGTTAGTTCAGATTTGGTGTTAATATTTAGTTTGTGTGTGTTAGTTTGTTATTTGGTTGAAGTTATGAGTTGTTAGAGAAGCTAGTTAAATGTATAGTTACTGATGTGCAGTTTCTGCTATATATATATATAGATGTGTAATGTGTATGATAGAAGTCAATCATTTTAGAAACCATTTTCAATATTTTTCCTTTTTTTTAGAAACCATTATTTCTCTATTTGTTTATTCACTTATTCTGGCCATTAAGGAACAGAAACAAAACCAAAAAATTTTGGACGATGAAATTTGTTAGGGACAAAAAAGGTATTTAACCTTATAACGCAAATATTTAAACAAGCTTTAGTTACTAACCGTCATCCGATTATATCATCTTATAAAAATAACACACTAACACATTCTTCAAAGTTGGTTGTTCAATAGACCCCTCAATTGCAGAACTGAACGGCCGTAACTCTCGAACAACTTTTTTTTGTGTAAATTTCAATCGAGATCGCCGTAGCTCCCAATCAGCTTTTTTCAGACATGTGAGCAATTTTAAGGGACCTATTAATCAATCATCTTCAAATATACTCTTTCCTATTGAATAGAATTCATATGAATCTCAAAAATCCAATTAGTTATTTAGTTTAGGATATCCATTGTAATTCCAAACAATACCAGAGAGAATGGTGAGAAGAATGTGCTAGAGGATGAGTTACTACTAGCATTTCTCCTAAAGAAATATCTACATTGTGTGCTATAATTGGATAACTTGTAAAACACTTTTAAACTGTTAGTGCATGTCATTAAAATCAAAAAGGATGAATAGATTTCACTATGGCTAAGTTTTAAAATAGGGTAGAGGATCACATCCAACTTTGTGCACAATGTGATCAAAGATGCAGCTCGATTTTCAAAATTACGAGACATACAGAAACATGACAATTTTCATAGGCAACAGAGGTCATGTTAGTTAGTTTTCCATACAAAGGCTTCAATTGCTGCATATTTGAAGATCATATCATGACAAGAGGGAATGTGAAGGCACCATTCTCCAAAGGACAATAAATTTACGTCAAAATGGGGGCACCTCTCTTTTTTTCCATGCATCCAACATGTATTCCTATCATCAATGCTAATATCATGTAAACATCAATCTTCCCTCATAAAAGAAGGAAGGAAGATACAAATTGTAAACTCTTCCCCCAAAAGAAGCTATACTATAGCCAGCCTCAACAACATTTGTGTTTATCAAGTCCCTCTTACTCTGTCACTATCATCTACTTAATCAAAAGACCAAAATGACTGTACATCTGAGGTTGGTTGTGAACCCCCATTATGAGGACGCGAAACCGATGACTTACCTATGCTTTCCGCTGAACCATGTATAGGAGGCCATTCCTTTCTGCAAAGTAAACAAAAATCACAGCCTGTTAAAATTTACCAGTTAAAATAGGGTAGCTTTTTAAAAAGAACAAACACATTCTAAGCAAAAGAACATGGTCAAAAGGGGATGAGGACCACATGTCGTAGAATTCAGAAGAACACACCCAAGACTATATCAGTACAAACATCAAAAGGGTCACACAAAATGCCAAGCAAATTACAGAATCAGGAAAAAGAGCATATCCAAGACAAAGTCAGCACAATAAGTCAAAAGGGTCACTCTGTGCCGAAAATACTTTACAAGACATGTAGACTATGCCAAGATTTCAGATGTAATCAGAGATTCCTTTTTCCACTTGTATATCATTTTAGCTGCAAGTCTATCTAAAAAGGTCTATCAAATTGATAAGGACAAGGGCTTACCAATGAACATTATTGTATAGTAAACCGCAGCACAGACGCAAAAAAAAAAAAGTATGCAGTCCAACACCACCAACTAAACCATTTTTTGTCCCATGCCAATACAAAACCTATAATTTCGTGAGTAAAAAGCCAGCAGATATCATTTGACTTGTGACTAATTCCATGTTTACTTAATGAAACAGCATAAATCCAACGATGCATTCGGTTATATATGCATCCAAAGGAATCCACAAGATTCCTTTTCAATCATACAGTTAGCTTTCGTATGCATAAATGTGTGGCCAATGGACAACAGAAAAAGCAAAAATTAGGGAAAATGGAATGCTTGCAACATCCTTTTGACACACTCGTCAGCACATTGTGGCTGAATCATTTTAAAAAAATTATACATTTACAATGTGTTGACATTTTTTAAAATGAGTGTTAAAAAGAGTGGACAAATAACATTATGTTAGTAATAGGACTCCTAAGGGCAGAAGTTATATAATATTAGTAAATTGTTTATTTAATATTACTATAAATTAGTAATTGTTACATGTACAGTAACTGTTATCTGCAGAACTTCTATGAAACTGCTATTGGGAGTTAGTATTATAAATAGAGATCCAGAGGAAAAGAGGGGCAGTCGGTTATTTGGATAAAGGATTGTTAGGGAGAGATCAAGCTCTCGAATTCTTGAAGAGGAGAGAACCAAGACTCTCGAATTTCTTAGGATTGTATTGTAATATTACTATTAAGTAATATTTTGATATCAGTTTCTAGCACATTAATTAGTAGGATACACTGCCTGCATTCCTTTTTAATTGCCGTTTTAAGGTCATTTACACATACTAAAAGAATCAACAAATTTTGTTACTTTTGATGAAACTACGTTTTTTTCTATAATACCCTTAATTATTTATTATCCAATTTCATCTATTGCTCTCTTAGCAATAAATAGTTAAGTGCATCATTGACAAATCAATAATTAATGTTGCATTGAACTTTGAAAATCGACTAGCAATTGGCAATTCTATTTATCCCAATCAATTGACAATTCTTTACTCTTCTCTGAAGAAATACAGCTGGACATGACAACATAATAGTTTAGGTGCATGTACTTCTGTTTTAGTGAGTACTGCTAGCCTAACAGTCAAGCCATTACCAACAAGCATCAAGAGAAGGTTATTATCATTTAAGACATGAAGCTAATTCTAATTTAGAAGCCTGTTATCTATTAGGAAGATTTGAAATTTGATGCAATCAATCTGTTCCAAAATACCCTAAGCAATATGGGCAGTTGATTGACTTGAAATAAACACAGCACATAAATATTTAAAGATATACATTCACGTTGAAGTATTTTTATGTGCGTTATATACGGAGAAATCATGTAAGTCGTTGCATATAAATAGAAATGAAGTGCACTTGTATTGTAGTTCTACCACTTGTCAACGAAGCATGATAAATCTCACTAGAAATAGAACGATTCAAAATATCCCCATCAATCAATCTTTAGTGCTCTAGAATTCATTTGGGAAAACAAAATAAGGGAATTATTTTTCTCATTTATTTGCCAAAACAAGTTTCATAGATTTAAAATGGTCAACAATATACAGTAGGAATTCTACGTTACGTAAATGATAAAAAGAAAAATCAGTCAAATAGTTATTACTCACTTGGACCAGCCATTAGCCGGAGAACCCTCAAGTGCATGGCTACTAGCAGATCCATTGGGACTTCCATATATAACTTCATTCTGTGTCTGTGTAGCTCCCTCATGGCCATTAAAGCCACTTGAAAATGGTGGGAATAAAGTACTTTGTGACCATGGATCATAACTACTTGAACCTGTAACAGGACTGATGTTCCCGCCACCACTCTGACCATTTGGAAGAAAAACATTTTGAGGGGAATGGGTATTGGAAATCATGTTATTGTCTTTGTTGAAAAGGGAAGCCATAGTCTTTTGAGCTGATGGAAGCATAAAATCATCCTTGTTTAGCACATTCCTTTGTGAAGATAAAAGCCAACTTCCTGGGCCACCTACCAAGCCTAAACTTTCCTGACCAAGCGGTGAAGTACTCCACATCTGCCATGTTCCCTTATCATTTGCAGCTGCATCATCTCCAGAAGAAGCATGCTTTTCCCGGGACAATGGGGACTCGATCGGAGATGGCTTATTGAAATCGGAACCAGCAGATATGTTTTTTAAAGAGTGAGGCTTTGCTACATTCATGTCTGTCCCAAAGCCAATTCCCAAGTCCAACTGAAAATTCTCAAGGGACTCTGAAACAGGCCCAAGCAAGGAAGCTGGAATTGGATCATAACATGGGTCTTCAAAAAGCTCTTGATCATCATGTCTAAAATCATGTGATGTATTTCTAACGGGAGAGAATAATTGTTCAATTGCAGGGGAAAAACCTATACTACTGGTTGATCCACCATTTGGATGGGTGGAAACATTAAATGGTGATGGAAGACCAAAGTGAATTGGATTGTTAAAAGATTGAGTAACTGGTGACTGGCCAGATGACTGAGGGCTTTTGGCTTCTGCTTGAGTTTTGGAATTAGGTCTACATATTACATTTGAATTTGAGGATTGTGGAACAGATGAAGATCGAGTAAATAATTGTTGCCATGACATTTTTGGCGCCGTCCATGGCTTTGGTTGTGGGAGTACCTGCAGAAAACAATCATGGCAATGTTGTTTATCTTAGATTTTTCTAAATACAACTATGATGATTATATATACAAGCAATTATTATTAAATAAAGCATCGTATAATTTTGTTCATAAGTAACAGACACCGAAAGTTTAGAATGTCGACAAATACATGGCCACTTACAGAGTGATTGATATTCCTATCATCTCCATTCAAATTGGTTTTTGCAGTTGGACGTTCAGGAGGGAAAATATCTCTCTTGCTGGCAGCAGTATGAACATGATCTACAGAACTGTTAAACTTGGTTTCTTTCACCATAGTAGCAGAACTATTAGTTCCCCTTGCAAAACCTAATGCTTTTGAAGATGACAAAAATGTACCCCGCATGCGATCAAGGTACCTAGTTCCGGTATTTCCTCGGTTATAATTGTTTGTAGTCACATTTTTACTATGTGCATTGTCTGTACTCTGTCCTTTGCCACTCTCTAACCCAGATTTTTGATTCTCTCTACGATCTGTTTCATTTTTTTTCTCGACATCACGCTTCCGTTCACTTTCCTTTCCAGCTCTTCTTTCCAATTCTTCTACATCAGAGTTGCTCTTACTAGACCCTTTATCTTTATCTTTTCTTTTTTCCTGACGCTTCTTTCCAGTTTCCTTCCTGCTATTTGTCTCCTTACTGGGATTTAATGATCTCATGCGATCTTTTTCAGCTTCGGCTTTCTCATCCCTCAATCTCCTACGCTCCTCCACTAACCTAGCAACCTCCTCCCTTTGTTTTCTCTCTTCCTCCTCCAAGAGTTCTCTCTCTAGCCTTGCCTGCCTCTTTTCCTCGGCTTTCCTGCGTGCCTTTTCCCCTCTACTTTCATTAAGACTTTCTCCATTCTCACCCCGTTTTGCTAAGAGTGCCCTATGTTCAGCATCCGATGAACATTCTTCCCTTGAACTAATTCTAAAAATCTTTCTCCAGAGCCATCTAATGCTCAAGAAAAAATATGTCAAAATTTTACAAATAAAAAACAAAATACCAGAATACGAGCTATCTGTTACACAATGCTCATCTCCTCCAAAAAGACCAGCATTCTCATTGCCCTTCCAGTTTCCGGGATTACCTGGAACAGGCCCACCTATCCAATTTCCATTCTCCAACCAGTCCTGACCGCACATCCATCCATTTTCAGACCAAACCTTGCCATTTAATATTTTTCCACTTTTACCAACCAACTCTTTAACAATGCCAGAATTCGAAATCCCCAACCCTGGCGGCAAGTCTAACGCCGGTCTCTTTGAAACATGCCCACAATACGAACACATAAACCGACCCCCACCAGGGTTTTGATCCCTATACGGATTATAACAATTCCGACACCTCCTCGTCGCTGTCTTCCTTAGTTTTTGCATCTCTAATGCCTCAAACCTCTTCCTCTCCCTAAGCCTAGCATTCCTCCTTACCCGCCAAGCCGACAGTTGAGGCATCAAAATCTCATACCAAAAGAGAGTAACCAACAACACAAAAACACAAGCCAGTCTCGGCGAAGTAATCTCAAACCGAAAAGCCGGCGGGAGAAGTTGTGAAAGTGCCCATAAACCAATCAATGGTATAACCAACCATGGTAGCACAGTAGCAACCCGGCGAGATAACTTCTGAATCACACACAGTATACACATTATCCTCTAACCCTAACCTTCTTCCTTTTTCTTAACTATATCCAATAAAAATCAATGCTTTCAAGAAAACCCTAATAACCCTCTTTACCTTTCTTCCTCAAAATCAATACCCAACAGAATTTTATCACCAAGAACTTCAGAACCCTAAAATCCCAAACCTAAAAAAGCAACAAAAACAAAAAAATAGAAATAAACAAAATTAGAATCTTTTACCAGAAATTCAAAAAATAGAAATGAAATTAGCCTATTGTACAAGCTAATGCACATTAAAAAATCGAAATTTACGAACTTTGTAAATAAAAAATTAAGAACGATTTTGAGCTTCAACAATGGTGATTGTCCCATCAATCGAAAGGAAAATGGAATGAGAATCGAATGCTTACAGATTCGGTGGTAATGGAGAGAACGAGAAGAAGAAAATGGGAGCGAAATGCGAATGAAGGAGAAGCAGATGAAGGTGTTCGGAGCTGATTCGGGTCGGAGGCTCCGTCGTGGTGTTTGGGTTCCGCAAAAGAAGAGAGAGAAAGAGAAAAAGAAACTATGCGTTATAGAAGAGAGAGAAAGAAGATAAGAAGAGAGAGAAATAGGAAGAAAAAATTAATGGATAAATATTTTTATTTTTATTTTGCTAAAAAAATACTTTAAGGATTTTGATTTTGATGATCTCTATTAAAAAAAAGTTCATTAGTTTTTTACCATCTAAATTATAAAAAAAAAACATTACATCTTTTGTCTATGAACCTAAAAAATAATATACATCTTTTGTTTTTAAATATAAAAGAAGAATCTTTTTTTATATTCAATGAACCTAAAATAAAAATATTATTTTATATTTAAGACAGGATAGAGTATGTTAGAAGGTTCAAAGACAAAAATTCACATATATTCAAAGTTAGCTTATCACAATCACAAAAACATACTTAAGTCAAATATTAGTGTAGTGCAATGCATAAGAAGAGAGGGTGGTGCACCTATAGTTGTGAATCAGCCGGAGCCACTTCTTAAGAGATTGTTTGATGAGAAAAGCCAGCAAGAGGTCACTACAAATGCATCATATGTTTCTTTTTCTTCTTCACTTAATCGTTTGGTCTTGGTATGTGTATCTTAGATGATGTCGGAGAGTATGTTTTTGCAATAACCGATTGGTTATCTCCCCTTTGTGATGTTGTTATAGGTGTGGCAATTGGATTACAAACGACACTTCAATGGATATTTGATCTACAATTTGATAATGTTGATTTTTCATTAGACTCACAACAGGCTCTAAATTCTTTTCATGCAAACATAGATGATCATAGTGAGTTTGGTTGTATTATTAATACATGTAGATAGTTGTTCCATGATAGGTTTCAAAACTCTCATGTTGAGTTTAATATGAGGCAAGCAAATGAGATCACTCATGAATTAGTTAAGGCAGTCTCATCCGAGTCTAACTCATGTATTTATGATGAGGCACCGTCATATATTTGACATATTTTATCTATTGAAATGAATTGATTTGTTTCTCTTAAAAAAAAGAGGAAGGGTAGAGACACTCTAGACACTCTATGAGTCAAGTTTTAATGTAGTTTTATAAGCTTCAAATATTGTCTATTAAATTAGTATGCCACATGTAATTTTAAAAATTCAGCAATTTTTAACACGACTTGAGTTGCTTTAATGAATGAAATTTTCCTTTTAAAAAAATACCTATGAAGAATGAGAAAAGTCCTATTTTGTTTGAGATGGCCTTATTATTCCTTTTAATATTCCTTATAAAGAGTTGGCCTGATTAATATAATTAAAAAATGAGAAAAGAAGATGTAAATGGATAGTTAGATATTTCACAGAAATGGCTTAGCTATGAACAAAAATGTTAATTTTAGTAAAAAAGTCGTATTTTGTTTTTTATAGTAGTCAAAAAGACATATTAACTCACTATTGATGGTGATTTTACATGTATATAAGTGAATAAATAAATTGAATTTTGTTGTGACCCATAATATATCCACCAATCATAGTGCAACTCATATTCACCAATCATCACCTTCATCCAAATTGTCATATCCTCATTTCTATATCAGCACATATGAATTTGGAGAGGTTTATGTTGTTTGTGACATGCTCTATAATAAGGCGGTGTTTAAAAATAAATCAGGTTCCTTAAAAACATAAAAACTAACAAAAATAAATAAGGTTAATTAGGTACCTTGGGTCCGCTTGTTTATGATTTTATTTTATGATCTTTTTTTTTTTAAAAAAAGTCATTTTTGTTATTTTTAAGTGCTTGTTTAGGATTTTTAAAAAACTTATTTTATAAGAAAAATCATTTTTAAATCTAAAATGAAAAGTAATTAAGTTTAATTTCTTTTCAAATCCATATTTAAAAAAAAAAGAGTTAACATAGAACAAGTTAAAACTCATTTAAAAAATGATTTTTACAGTTAATAGTATACAAACAGAAATAGTTTCACAACCACGTCCTGCGAAATTGTATGTTGATGAAAGTTGCAACTCTCGTGGAGGGATTGGTGTTGGTGGTCTTATTTGAGACGATAAAGGCAAATGGCTTGATGGATTCTCCTCCAATGATGGACAAGATGGTGTGTTATTTGCTGAACTTTTTGCAATTTATCATGGTATCACTATTCTGCTTCAGCATGGGCATTCAAGAACAATCGTAGAATCAGATAGCCTATAGGCTATTCAGTTGTTGACTCGAAGAAATGAGTTAGAGTTTCATGAATACAGTTCCTTGCTGCTAGGGATTACCGGTTTGATTGACCATGCCCCTGATCTAGTCTTGCATCATATATTTCGAGAAGCTAATCTTAGTGCTGATTAGTTGGCAAAATACGAAAATTCTTCCGCTATGGATGTCACTACATGGTCATCTCCGCCTCATGGGCTCTTAGATCAGTTGTCTAGGGATACCCTGGGCACTTGGTGTGTCTTTTCTATTATTTTCTTTTGATTTATTTTAATTCACCCAAAACATTGGAATAGTTTCATATTTATTTTAGAGCGTTGATATTTTGACATCTAAATTTTGACAACTTATAAAAATATAAAGTGCAAAATACATAAAAATATGAATGTAAAAGTGGTTAGAGGATAGAGAGAATATCATATAAAAATTAAAACTATGTTCATACGTTGTTGGACAACTTTCATGTTGTCAAAATATCTTTTTCATTTATTTTAAAATCTTTAGATTCTTTTAACATAAAATCTATTTATTTTTTAAAGTTGAAACAAACATACCATTTAATCGATCCAATAATCAAATTGCTCGAGTTTTAAAAGCCATCTCGGTTTTTTTAAACTAAATTGCACCCATTTAAGTAAAAAAAAAAACTAAAAAGTTAGGTATAATTTTACGATTTGATTTTGTTGACTAGTTTCATATTCAATTATAGTGTTCATGCTATTCTTCATATTTTCTTTTACCTCAACGACCTTTGATTGAAATTTCTACATTCATGTGGCAAAATGATTATTGAGATTTGTTTTCTTCCTCTCCTCCCCGGATGAAGATTATAATGTATATCTGGATAACAACTGTGAGTTTTCACTTTGTTCACAAAGATCTCAAGATTCAAATGGGTGTTCCAATCAACATCGAGAGGCATTTTAAATTAACAATTGTCAATAGACTCTAGTTGTTGTGCAATGCATGTTTCAACTTTAATTTCTTAAAATTATATTAACTCCATTCTTAGAGGCAAACATGTCCCAAAATTTAAAGTCTAAGAATATTCAGTTGACGCCAAGTTTATGTAGCAACTTTTTTGGTAATATTAGTTTTTAACAACGGGAAAATGATAAAAACAAGAAGAAATGTCATTTAACATGAAAGCTTTGAATCATGAGCTAAATTGACATGAAAATGCATGAATAAATATGAAACGGTGTCGATAATAAGCTTAAGGGAGTAATTGTTTTATGGAACATGCAAAGATACACGTCATTTTTCCTTTTTTTTTTGTTGATGATGGATATTTTGTGGAAATATGTTATTATTTTTTATCTGAAATTGACAATAATTAAATATACAACCACTTACCTTAATAAGTGTAGTGGCTTGTTCTTATAAGTTTGTTACGTAGGGAATATTCAATGTATCTTCTATTTCTTTAGATAAAGTTCATCTAGTCTGGTCTAGGCAATAATAACAAGAAGTTCATCTAACAATTGAGGCTCCAATGATGTGTTTGATGCAATCACATGTATTAAGTGTGCATGATACAAATTATAACTAGACTAGACTAGATAAAGTTAACAAATAATTTTATCAATCTAGTGGAGCATAACAAGAAGTAAAAGACAAAGTACAATTAGGTCTGTCGTTTGGATATGAAACTCAAATTTGACTTGGAGGCATGATTAAGATGAAAATTGATGAAAAATTAATGAAAAACAAGAACATATAACACAAGATGTTGATGAAAATCAACGAACAAATCAATGAAAATCGATGTGAAATAAGAAAATATTGATGAAGATCAATAACAAATCAACAAAAAAACTAATGAAGATTGCAGAAAATCAACAAATAATGATGAGTGCAATGGAAGCATAACCGAAAACGCATAGGATGTAACTAAACTTTCCAACTCTCTAAAAAATAGGGAAAATGATACTATATTATGATTGTCATATAAGGTACCATAAATGGAATCTGATATCCCTATAAGACAATACTGGAATGTACTTATGGTGTGGTAGCATCCATCGAATACAAGAATCTAGCTAACTAATGTGATGACTTGCTACACAAGTAATTGCTACACAAGTACTTATGATGCCTAGCTAAGTAGTATAATCTTTGTCTTTCTCCTCATGGTGCAATAACGTTCCTTTCATTTATCATAATGAGCAATGTGAAACTTGTTTCGAGATGTTTCAATTAACTCGAACAATTTTCACCTTGATTGAAATTGGTCTTCCACATTGTCTCCGCTTGGGAGCTCCACTCCCCCGTCATATTTCTGGACTCTAGTACTACGACCGTCGCTTGAGATCCGTTCAAAATCTTCTCGAATCATGTACAAATTTCAAAGTATGTCAAATATGGAGAACCCATAAATCATATCAAACACAACGATGAGTGATAAAATAAAACATTTCTTAGGAGATGAAAGCATTGTCTTATTGGGTAGCACATTCAACAATTTGCCGGCCATATGCTTCATACCTAAGTTACAATTCTTTGGTTTTTTTTGCCTGTTTTCATTATAGGTTGTACTTAGCATTTATACATCCATGATCCAACCCAGGGTACCCCACTCTTCCCCCTCCCATTCCCAACTCGAAAGAGTTTAATAGTAGCAATTAAAAATAACTTAGATGATATCGTCCTTTTGTAGTTTGGTCAAGCAATAGACCAACAATAGGACATATTCTAAATGTCGAAGTGCTTTCTTCCTACTCACAGCATAAGATTAGCAATATGTCATCTTCATTTCTGTATTTCTTCTCATGTTTTTCTCACCTCTTAATTTAAGAGAGAACCAGAGGAAAAACTAGTAGAGTACGGAGACCTAAAATAAACCTTGAAACATTTCATTTTCATTAGATTTTTTTGTCAACATGCACGACATTTTATGGTTGAAATTAATTAATTTTTGGTTAGGTTATCAAAATTATTTGTAGATATTATTTATTGGAAAATGCTAAAAGTATCCTTAAGACATGGGTTAAGATAACAAAAATAAAAATATTGTGTTGGTAAATGGTAAAAAGTATGAATTTAACTTTTTGTTTCCTTAACTATCATCAAAACGGATAGCACTTGGGTGACATAGAATTGGGTGACATTGACCAATCACAATGTCACAATGCTCAATTTCACAAACATTGTGACATTGTGATTGCCCAATGTCACCAATGTCACCCAACTCTATGTCACTCAAGTGCTACCCCATCAAAACACTTACTCCCTCCGTTTCTAAATATAAACAAATTTTACTTTTTAGGTTCAATCAATTAATGATGTATGTGGTTTATAATATGGACTATATTAAATGAACCTTAAAAGTAAAATTTGCTTATATTTAAAAATGGATGGAGTATTATCAAGACCCTTGTGAGTGAGCTCAAATAAAGACTTAGTGGTCCCACACTCCCACTCTTTAATCCGCTCTTAATTATATTTATTGCCATTTACTTGTTTGAAATGATGCTCAACTTTTTTCAACACTGTCGAGACAGTGTAAATCCCACCAAAAAGTTGTTTGTCATATTCAGAGCAAGTGAAAACCAACCAAACAAGCATACTAGATTGAGCTTTGACAAATATTGCTCGGATCTTTTACTTCAAGTCAACGTTCATGAATCACAAGCAACTTTCATTGGTATAGCAGTGATAATGGAACTAATACTACTTAATTGTCTTGGTCGGTTTAAAACTTCAACTAAATAGTGCATATATATGTTGTGGATCATCAAATTAATTGGCAAACAAATCTTAGTTAAGTTGGATTCACCTGCAATCCACTAACAATGTTGAAAGGAGCAATTAACACCCAATTAAACGCCACCTTTCAAGCAATGCAAGTTAATTGGACATGGAAAATGAAAATGAAAATTAAACCTGCGTGCACTATAAACTCCTAGGATTTTTTCTGGTGGTAAAAGATAGGTTTAGATCCGAAGAAGGTTCGAGATCAAGTCGTGTTAGTGTGTTTAGAGGAGGTAAATATAAGTCTCTAAATAAGTGCTCTTTGAATTCAAATATATTCCCTATTTTAAATTGGAACATCATCCGCTCACTCTAAATTTATTTATCTAAAAAAAAAGCTACCAACACTCCCAGTTTGATATTCTGAATTAACTTCCTGATCAATACATTAAACTTGCAACAAATGTCGTATTTTAATAAAATGTTTTGAAATAAATGTCATTCTTTAGTTTTTAATGTGACGATAATCTAAATAAGTGGCTTCCACACATATCAGGTTTTTCTTGTGTTTTTTTCGTGATTTTGTCGTCTGAGTACAACGTTGTGTTGTTTGTCGTCTTGTGCGGCGTAATTTGATTTCGCATCTTGTTGTGCGGTGTTCGTTTGGTTCTTATTGAAAGATCAACTTCAGACAATCACATATTCAATTAATTATTTGGGCGTCAACATTGTAAATTCGGAAGCATGAATATTTTGCTGATTTAGATTTTATCATATTATATGTATGCATTTTGTCGTTGTATGCTATTAATTTGGGTGATGTGAGTTTGTTCGCAGATTCACCCTTTACGTTTTTAGCGATATTGATCATGTTATTGTCTTTGATGTATTCTATCAATTTGAATGAATGAATATCGTTTTGTTTTTATAAAAATAAAATAAAAATCTATTTTTTTTTCAATTGTACTTCTCCCCTTTCACAATGAATGACTTTTTAATTATATATCATCTAATTAAATATCACAAACTCAAGTCAAATAGAAATACATAAGCGATAAAACAACATATAATTTCTCAAAATGAGAAAAGGAAAGGGAAAGAAGGTGGTGGGAATGTAATTGTGTCACTTAAAAATTATTGCTTCCTCGTTGTTATCATAGAACCTTGAAAGCAACATATGAATAACTTCATCACTTGTTTGGAAGCTAGCCCTTTTGGCAGTGATAGCAACAGAGTTGAGAGACAAATGGTCCCCATATTCCATAAAGACCTTTATTTCATCTTCATGTTCTCAAATCAATTCTTATTCCTAGATAACATGGTTTGAAAAAAATTATGTGTTTATCAATGTTGAGGAAGGTACTCTAGCTGGTTACTGGAATCTACATTGCTTGTGTTTATGCATATATATTACGGAGATGATTTTCTTACACAAATTCTGATCATCTGATGTGAAACACCTTATAAACTTATTAACACTATGATATATTTAGAGAAACCATACATATTTATTTTGCAACAACTATTTTGAACATAGAGGCATATTTGCAAAAGCATTTGTTTTGAAACTTTTCTTTCTTTTGCTTTTATGAAAATACCATTATCTACATTTTTTTAAAGAATACCCTTGTATACATAAAATTGTCAAAATAATTGTTGCAAAATATATATTCATATATGATTTCTCTCTTTAAGATGCGATGCAAAGAGAGACACCGAGATAAAACAAATGTTAAATATTTAAATTCCAATGTTGTAAGGAAGATTCATCAACTTTTAAAGGGACCCATATGTTGGCTTAACAAGGTCCAATAGGATCAACAAAGGGAATGTAAAGAGTATTACTTTTCCCACCCTGTTGTCTTCTCGCGCGTCTTATAAAATTTTCAAAAATGCCCCTTTGTAGTCCGGATTACGTAATCCGGATTGCATTAGTACCATGAAAAAAAAGGGTCTAAATGATGGAATTTTGGATTTTGAAAGCGGAGTCCCGTAAGAAGTCTCTTCTAAGGGAGTCTTGATCATAAAAACACAAGGATGAAAGCTAGGAAGATTAATATTGTCCTTAAAATGACTATCAATGTTACAAACATGTTCAGAATTGGTGATGGTGTTGTCCGGATTACGTAATCCGGATTGCATCAGCACCATGAAAAAAGGGTGTAAATGATGGAATTTTGGATTTTGAGGGCAGAGTCCCGTAAACTCCAAGGGCATTTTTGAAAAAAATAGGGCGTGTGAGGAAAGTCATATGGTGGGAAAAGTAAATCTCGAATGTAAATAAGAGCTCCACAATAGCATGAAATTAATCCCCACACGTAACACCATTCTCCAGTCCTTCAACATTCATCTATTCTTAATGAACTCTAATTCCTTTTACCACCCATAAAACATCCATTCTCTCTTCTCTTTCACTCATCACCATTTCATATCATACGTACCATACACATAACAATTAAACTACCTCATTTACTAATTACTATCTTACATACAACTAGTTATTAAAATAAAAATTCTTACGCATTATTACACATTACTATCCACACCCCTCCAACAACACAACCAGAAAACACTTCAAACTCACTCAACGTAACACACCTTTTACAACCGAACTCCGTGCCGGCACCGCCACATTCCTCACCATGGCTTACATCCTCGCCGTCAACGCTACCATATTGTCCAACTCCGGTGGAACATGCACCATCTCCAACTGCACAATCTCTCTGCTCCAACCCCAAAATCCCCCTCACCAACTGCCCACCTCATATCCTCATCCAACCCAACCCGCGTGCAAATACCCGCCCGTCAACCCGGGCTACACTGCATGCGTCGAACAAACTCGTCGCGGCCTCATCGTCGCCACCGTCACATCTTCCATCATTGGTTGCACCAAAATGGAAATCTTTTCAAATCTTCCATTAGCTTTAGCTCCTAGAATGGGTGCAAATGCTTATTTTGCTGATTCTGTTGTCGGGTTTCATGGGTCGAGTTTGGTTTCTTATGGAACAGGTTTAACCGTTATTTTCTTTGAAGGGTTAATCTTTCTTTTCATTTCAGCCGTTGGATTTCGTCCTAAGCTTGCTAAACTTATTCCTAAGCCTGTTAAAGATTCTTCTTCTGTTGGAAATGGGCTTTTCTTAGCTTTTATTGGGCTTCAATGTAGTGAAGGTATTAGGCTTATTGGGTATAGGCGTATAGCCCATCAACGTTGCTAACACTTGGAGGTTGCCCAAGATCAGATTTAACGGCGTTAGCTCCCGTCCTAACGACAGTTAACAGAACAGTTAGTTTGCTTCCAGGTAGTGTATAATTTTAGTTTTTTTTTTTTTTGCCTTTTATGATCCATAATACATCAATCTTTAAAATTCAATTGATAATAAAATTCAAACTACATACAGTAAAATGTATAGTATTAACCAACATATGATGTGTGACACTGACACAAGTGGTGGATGTTCGAGTCTTTTGTCATTGAACTTATGATTCGATTCTTGGCAGCAGGTGAATATAGAATAATATATGTTCAGAGAAGTCATCCTTTGAGACACCTTGAATAGTTAGTCTATTTATGTGGAGATGTTTTGGTTTATAAAAAAAATGTATGATATTCATTTGTTTGATTAATATACTAGTATTACTACAATACTATATGGAATTATGGGTTAAATAATCGGACTAATTTCTTCAATAAATAAATAAATAATCGGACTGATTATTATTAATTACAATTTATATAGGTGGCACGGTTTCAGACAAAATATTGTGTTTGAAGAATAGGATGGAGAGTCCAACGTTGTGGCTTGGTTTGGTTGGATTTGTGATCATAGCATATTGTTTGATGAAAAATATCGAGGGAGCTATGATATACGACATTGTTTTCGTCACTGTGATTTCATGGTCTAGGAACACTGCTGTTACGGTGTTCCCTAATACTGAATTAGGTAACTCAGGGTACAATTATTTTAAGAAGGTAGTGGATGTGCATTTTATTAAGAATACAGCTGGAGCATTGAGTTTTTAAGGGTATGAGCAAAGGTTCATTTTGGGAAGCTTTGTTCACATTTTTGTATGTTGATATTTTGGACACAACAGGTACTTTATATTCAATGGCTAGATTTGCAGGGTTTTTAGATATTAAAGGTGATTTTGAGGGTCAATATTTTGCTTTCATGGCGGACGCGTCATCGATTGTCGTGGTCTCATTTTTGGGCACATCGTCAGTGACGACGTTTATTAGAATCATCAACGGGTATTCGTGAAGGTTGACGGACATGATTGACTGTATTAACCGTTGCAGGGTATTTTTTCTTCGCTTTCTTTTTTACGCCATCGTTGGCGGCTATTCCACCGGTCCACCATTGATTTTGGTTGGAGTGATGATGATGAGATGTGTGGTTTAGATTAATTGGGATGATACGAGGGAAGTTGTGCCAGCATTTGTGACAATTTTATTGATGCCCTTAACATATTCTATAGCTTATGGGTTGATTGGGGGGAATTGGGACGTATGTTGTGTTGCATGTTTGGGATTGGGGAGAGGAATTTGTGAGCAACTGTGTGATTAAGAGGGACTTGAAGGAGTTATCCAATGGAAATGGGACTAATCATATTGACCATAATCAAGGAGATGATAAAGAACTAGAGGTCTAGATTGATGTCTAACTCATCTTATTAGGAAAAAGGTTAAGAAAATGATAAATAATTTAAGGGAAATGTTAACGAGTGTCCTAAGAGCACTCTTTAAGGACTTGAAATAGTAAATTTTTATGGAAAATTGTGCATTCAATGCATCGGAAATTGAAGTGTTAAAATTTTAAGAAATAATTTCTTAATTGGGAAACCTTAAAGAATGTCCGAGTATACTCGTTAACAAGACCCATAATTTAATTATATACAAAGACACTCATTGCCCGACAAAAATCAATATAACTAAAAATGATATGCTTTCACACCACACTAAAGAAGCATTGCATTGTGTATTAGTATTTTCATAGGTGGAAAAAACTTGAAGAAAAAACTCACGAACTAGAGTATTTTGACAAATGAATTAGGGAATTTATAAGATGAGTAAACGGTACATTGTGCAGAATTAAAGTCAGAGTGTTAATACAAGTGACTGTATCCGGTACAGTCACTTTATAAGATGAGTAAACGGTACATTGTGCAGAATTAAAGTCAGAGTGTTAATACAAGTGACTGTATCCGATACAGTCACTTTATAAGATGAGTAAAGTGTATATTGTTGAATGAAATACATGTTGTTCGGTTTGGTGTGTTGACCCATTGTAACCAGTGTCATGCTTTGGAATGTTCAGGAAAAAAGAGTGAGCTCTAATCAAATTGTCATTCAAATTGGAAACATGTACATCTGCAGGCTCAAGTACATAATGTGGTTTAAGGAAAATTATACTGTAATTAATAGCAAGACTAAAAGTGGTGATGAAAAACAAATTAAAAAAAGAATTAAAAGTAGGGACTATGATATGAATTTTTATGTTTTTGACGCGCAAAAAATCATATTTAATTCATGTTTTTGTTAAAAATTATAAGAATCTCTCTTGAAAAAAATATAATTTTTAACAAAACGTGAATTAAATATGAATTTTTGTACGTCAAAAACATAAAAAATTCATACTTTGTAAAATAATTCTATATTTTAGGAGATATTCTTATAATATTCTAAATATTCCTGCAAAAGCCAAAAACTCATTTAAATATTTCAAAGGTACACATAAATTATACGTATACTTTTGTGCATCATTTTAGAATTATACATGTACTTTGTAAGATTTATTCATAGATGAATTATACCATATACTAATCTTTAGAATTAATATAACATATGTATAACATACATATAAAGCTAAAGATTAGAATTATAACATACGTATAACATTCATATGATTAAAGAGTGGTGCTATTTTTCGCGAGAGACGACAATCTCACAAATAGACCACGAAAACAATTTTATGCGATATATACTTCTATAAATACGGTTTCTTTTATTTATATTAGAAATAGAAATGCACCGTATAACTATAACCTCTTGCCACCACCACTAACCCCAACATAACATGTCCACCATGTCCACCGCCAAAGACCTCTCTCTCTATGGACTATTCCCACTAAATCTAATAAATAAATACTCAGACAAATCAAAAGCAGACAAATCAAAAGCAGGGCCACATGAAGAAGAAAATTTCTACCTATGACTATGAGCACAAACGAAAGTGAGGCACACATAAATAAAACTCACTCAACAACAAAATTAATCAGGTATCCTGTCCCCAATGGAAGAATGAGTGATCCATAGATTTGGAGATGTCCTCTATTGCTGATTTAGCGACCTTCTTTAAGAACTCCTACGTGGTAACAGGGGTTACGGCTAAAAACACCAGTTACTTCTACAAGACCAACAACTCCTAATGAAACCTCCAGAGGTGCTGAAGGATCACACACATACACTTCACAGAAGGAAGAGATAGAATCCAGCATTAGAAGCTGTAAAGGTGATGAATCTAATGATTTTTATTAGGACCGCTCATAAAGGAAAGCAAAAACGTAAAGTCGGAATAAATAGCAAAAAATTTCATCCAAGGGTTTGATAGTATAGAAAAAGCATAGTGGTGCACAAGGATAAGCTGTCAGTTCATTCGTGACCCCTCGTGAAAAAATATTTTGGGACATTTAGCATTTTCCATGATTAAAATTATACTCATCTTTAGAATTATACATATATGTAGACTAATCTTTAAATTTATTCAAAAGTATACATATAACATGAATTATAAGTATACTTAATAGAACATGAATCAAAAAATGAACTAATAGTAGAACTTTGTAATATTTGGCATCCCTCAAAGATTTGTACTAGATAACACAGTGTAAAAAAAAAATGAATAACATCTATGAATAAATTCGAATTTTTTTTTGTCAAGTAGCCTAGTGGCTGGATGTAACGCCCTATTTTCTTATTTAATTATTTTCGGTTGAGTTTAGAGTCTTTTATATGACTTATATGATTTATGTTGATTTATGACGTGTTGTGGTGTTTTAATATTTTATTAAGTGGCTTTATATTATTATTTAGTAGAATAT
>Ga0228710_1002342_pt1 | contig 29793 bp, 14 predicted proteins | sample MedpolnodulmetaG_FD_177995 | JGI IMG/M metagenome (GOLD analysis project Ga0228710, IMG submission 177995) | Root nodule microbial communities from Medicago polymorpha collected in Santa Monica, California, United States - pink nodules | ecosystem: Host-associated > Plants > Roots > Nodule...
CTTTTTGTCATGAGTCTACTAAATCTGAGTCTAACATAAAGCTTGAGTTTTTTTTTTAAAAAAAAAATCAAACAAATTAACATGACTGAATATTTAATGAGCAGAGTTGTATAAATCACAAATAGATCAGCTCATTTATGGGTTTGATTACCATGGACTTGTGACATTATGTATGGGTTCACCATGAACTTGTAATGATTGAGATTAAAAAGTGACACCTTGTTTGTACATAAAAGTGTGTTTTGATGATGAGAATAATTCTTTAAAAGATGTAAATAATCAAAGAATGTATATATTTATAATATAGAAATTTTTGTTACAGCTTTCTTGTATATAATTCACTAAGTCGCAATTTCTAATCCAAATAATACCCCAGCGTGTTTTTGAGCCTCATTATTCAAGAAATGTGTATCCATCATTTTCTTAAATGCATGCCACGTCAACAAACTATCTGATCCAGCTTGATGCGACTTTCCAACAGCCCGACACACATTAAGTGTACTAGCGACTCGCTCGAGACCACCGTACAAAGCGTTGCAGAACCTCATCATGTGTTTCATATCATAAACATTTTTTCCGAACAATATTGTTAAAATATTTAAGAAGTCCTCTAAACAGTTCGGCAGATTCCTCCGGGTCAAGATCTTCACTAAATACCCAAAATCATAAGCGCTGTGAAATGTGACCCAAACAACTGATTTGTTGAAGACAAGTCCAGAAGTGAGCATCAGTTCAGCAAAACGTGACGAATTCACACCATGAGAGAAATTGCGCTTGAAGTCAATCCCTTGGCGGCAAAGCATGTCAATTGAATCTTGGTTGTAAAGGTCATGCTCGAAATCAAAATCGCAAAAGTTGAACTCCCATATGTAGCGGTTATTTGTCCCAAAATGAGGAAGGTTGCCATTACCATCAGAGAGGGTGATGCCAACTTGGATGAGTTTAAGAGCATCAACATTGACCTTCAAGTAACGATAATGGTCAGAGGGTTTAAGATGGCGCCGGTCAACTTTGGGTGAATAAATTACGCCAGGAAATTCAGTGTCCATGGAGATGAAAGGATATTGATTGATAACTTGACGGATGAGAGCAAATTCAACCTCTAAATTGGATGCCCAAACTTGACGGATGATGATTGGCTTTTCCTTCAGCGGGTTCATTTTGAATTGATCTTGAAGTCTTAATTTTGACAAAGAAGTATAAAGAAAGAAGGCTCTGGAAATCAATACTTGATTTGTTTGTGTATGATGAGAAGAGAAGAGATATTTAGGGATAGTTTTATATTAAGAGTAAACACACGGCAGAGATATTGCTTGGAAAGTGGTAACGTATTTGTTAATTATGACAATAACAAGTTGGAAACGTTAAAGACGTGTTGTTTGTTAATACATGAGTGTGTCTTTTTTGGTGGCTTTGTTAATTATTACTATTCAGTGTTAAGTGGGATGAATGGGAAGTCAAGTGCGGCGTCCAAGTTCAATGGGTCCACAACAAACTTTAACGGAAGGCTTCAACTATCTGTCGGTTTTCTTTATTTAAATATTTGATTTGACTTTTGTTTTATCTTTTGGATTCAAAATTTTAATTTTATAAACAAAATTATAATGATTTTATGGAATCAGAATATAAAAAAATTTGTTTTTATGGAAACTTATAATTTTCTTTCTTATTTGTTTTAACTTTTTATAAAATTGGATCCACTAAAAATTCGATTGCATATTACTCATTTCTTTATAAAATAAGTGATTTTATTGACCGTTGTACAAATGTGAATGATATCTTTGATTTTTAATATCTTTAATTATGTATTAACCAAAATTATAAAAATTTGATATTTAAAAAAAAATCATCTAGATAAATCCAGCAATATCTTATATGCTATCATTTGTCTTGTGTAATATTGAAAAATATAATCAAAATATATAATATAAATAGTGCACATCGTCAAACTAAATCACTTATTTTGAGACAAGGGAAGTATCTCTTTTATTTTTTACTTCAATTTACTTCTGATCTCCATATTTTCATCCGAGTGTTTATTTTAGTTGTCTTATTTCTAAACCTGACAATATAGTCTCTAAGTTTTCAAATTTTTGAAAATTTTCTCACCGTTGAATTTGAGGTTAGAGAAACTCTAGGAATTTTTTTTATATAACATTTTCTTTAACATTCGCTCTTTTATTTTTTTTGTTCACTCTTTTATTAAATGGAATTCATGTAAGTCTTATAATTTTATAAAATTTATTTTTAAAGTATGGAGTCCAAATTGATTTCACTCTTCAATGAGGTAATTTATACTAAGTGATATATTAAATCGATTGATGAGTTATCAAGTCTTTCTTTTGCCCTGTAGTGACATTGTGATGTGTCACAAAAATTTGCTAACTCGCAAATTACATTTAAGTTTTGCTTTGAAAAAATAAACGATTCCCTAAAAAAAATTAAACTGAATAAAATGTAAACAAAAAAAAAAGTTTACAATATTTGTGAGAAAATTTTTGTGAAGAGACTTTGTACTTTAATGGAATCAGTTTTATAATTTCAGGTCCTGGATTATATATGATTGGAAGGAGGCTAGGAGTGACTTATCTTACTACTGGATAAAGAAACACATGTGTCAAAATTGTTTGAAGAGAGATTCAAGATACTTTAAGCGGTAGATACAAGAAATTATGTTAAATAAATTAGTATTGAAAATTGTTTGAAGGAAGGCATGGGATAGTTTTGACTTTAAGAAGCTTCTCCTACTAAAGGATCCAATTTGCTCTCAATACATATCTTTAATAAACATATCTCCCAAGCTTGTACAAACTAGTGTCAAAAGTATCGACAACTAAGTTGGCCAGGGGCGGAGCCAGGATTTAAACATCGAGGTGACCAAGTTTAAAAGGTAAAAATAAATTATCAACCATGGGAGACCACTGTTCTACATTATACAATATTGACTATATCCTACATGAATATTAATAGTATAAAAAAAAATTGCAAAACATGGGGGGACCACGGCCATCCTTGGCCCCCATGGTCCCTCCGCCCCTGAAGTTGGCCATAGTTAGTGTTAGATATGCCGTGAAATCTCACGTCCAGTTTTGCCCATCTCACGACGTGGAGGAAGGACTTGCAACACACAACTCGAAGAATTGTAGGGTGTTCATCCACTGCCTATCTCGTAAAGAGGGGGAAAAGACTCACAACGCAGAGGTACAATTTTTAACCTCTTTATTTTCTTGGTCATCAAGTTTTAAGGGCTGGATGAACTCTATAAATACAAATGACAACAGTACCCTATGCTACACTTGATCTCTAGGACATGATTCTGCATAGGGAAACCTTAGTCACTGGGAAGAAGACATGTGAACATGAGAATTCAACTTGAAGATGAATCTTATATTGTATTGGAAAAACATCCGTGTATTATCAAATATAGGCGGGGTAATTAAATTTTGTCCATGTAGTTAGTCTTGAGAGCATGATTCAAGTGGCTATTACTTGGTTAGTACAACCTATGTTACTTTCTCGATGGATGTTCTCTTTGTGCAGGTCACCAATTTCTTAAGTCGGTTCATATTTATCCGACCTAACAATATTTCTTAAATCAGCTCAAAATTTGACTTTACATGTCAAAACTTGCTATGTCACCTACTATTAGGTCGGGCAATAAACTGACTTAAGAATCTTTTTTCACCTGACTTAAAAAAAGTGATGGACTTACATGACATTATGTGTTCACTATGAACCTGTAATGCTTGAGATTAATGAGTAGCACCCTGTTTGTACATAAAAGTGTGTTTTGATGACTAGGATAATTCTTCAAAAGATGTAAATAATCAAAGAATGTATATATTTATAATATAGAAATGTTTGTTACAACTTTCTTGTATACAATTCAATAAGTTGCAATTTCTAATCCAAATAGTACCCCAGCGTGTTTTTGAGCCTCATTATTCATGAAATAAGTATCCATCATTTTCTTAAATGCATGCCACGTCAACAAACTATCTGATCCAGCTTGATGAGACTTTCCAGCAACCCGACCCACGTTGAGTGTTGTAGCGACTCGCTCGAGACCACCGTACAAAGCGTTGCAGAACCTCATCATGTGTTTCATATCATAAACATTTTTTCCGAACAATATTGTTAAAATATTTAAGAAGTCCTCTAAGCGGTTCGGCAAATTTCTTCGGGTCAAGATCTTCACCAAATACCCAAAATCATAAGCACTGTGAAATGTGACCCAAACAACTGATTTGTTGAAGACAAGTCCAGAAGTGAGCATCAGTTCTGCAAAACGGGACGAATCCACACCATGACATAAATTGCGTTTGAAGTCAATCCCTTGGCGACAGAGCAAGTCAATTGAATCTTGGTTGTAAAGGTCACGCTTGAAGTCAAAATCGCAAAAGTTGAATTCCCATATGTAGCAGTTATTTGTCCCGAAATGAGGAAGGTTACCGTTACCATCAGAAAGGGTGATACCAACTTGGATGAGTTTAAGAGCATCAACATTGACCTTCAAGTAACGATAGTGGTCAGAGGGTTTAAGATGGCGGCGGTCAACTTTGGATGAATAAATCACACCAGGAAATTCAGTGTCCATGGAAATGAAAGGATATTGGTTGATTACTTGACGGATGAGAGCAAATTCAACCTCTAAATTGGATGCCCAAACTTGACGGATGATGATTGGCTTTTCCTTCAGCGGGTTCATTTTGAATTGATCTTGAAGTCTTAATATTGAAGTTGAATTCAGACAAAGAGCTGGAAATCAATACTTGGTTTGTTTGTGGTGAGAAGAGAAGAGGTATTAGGGAGTTTTATATGAAAAGTAAACATGGCAGGTATGAGGTATCCTGCTTGGAAAGTGGGGAACGTATTTGATATTTTTATATATTATTTAATACCAAATTGGGAACGTTATAGACGTGTTGTTATACGTGAGTGTGTTTTGGTGGCTTTGTGCATTCAATTAAACAAATCATTATCAAGTGGGATGAATGTGAAGTCAAGTAGGCTGAATGGGAAGTCAAGTTCGGTGTTTTGGTCCACACACTTTGACAGCTTCAACTATCTGAGAAAGATTATAGTTTTTATTTTTTTATTTTATGGTTCATGATTTGTGTTTTTTTTCCGAGGGGTCATGATTTCAGTTATATTTGCTTTTATGGAATAAAATAATTGTTTTTATGGAAACTTTATATATAATTTCCTTTTTTTATTTGTTTTAACTTTTTATAATTTTTTATTTCACTAAAAAATTCATTGCATATTATCTCTTTTATTTTTTAAAAATTTAGAAAACTATCTCACCATTGAATTTGTGGTCAAGGAAATGTTCAAAGAAATTGTTTTTTAACACTCTTTATTACTCACTTATATTATATAAAACTTATATAAATCTCATCACTTTATGTGTGACTTATTTCTAAAATATGGGATCCACATTTATTTTACGCCTATATGAGGTGATTTGTACTTATACATTAAGTTGATTGCTCAGCTATCAAGTCACTGTGATTTTTTTTCTTTTGCTTTGTAGTCACAAAATTTGATAACCCAAAGATCATATTAAAGTATTGCTTTTAAAATGAATAACCCAAGATTTGTGAGACAAATTTTGTGAAGAGACTTAGTACTTCAATGGAATAAAATCTTATAATTTCAGGTCCTGGATTATATACGGTAGGAATGAAACTAGGATTATCTTGCTACTGGATCAATTAATGCTTGTGACAAAAATTGCTTGAGAAAGTTCATGATAAAAAAAAATTAGATACAACAAATTATGTCAGATAAGTTAGTGTTGAAAATTGTTTGAAGGAAGGTTTAGGATAGTTGATTTTAAAAGTTTCTCCACTTAGTATATAACTTTGATAAACATATTTTCCAAGCTTGCACAAACTAATGTCAAAATTATTGACAGTTAGGTAGGTCGGCCACAGTTATTGAATATTTCCCTTGTTGAGTTTTCTTTTCGGATTCAGTGGACGGCCAAGTGCGAGTGTTCTAACACAGTATTTTTATCTGCAACATGTGATTGCCACTGCCAGTTAGTCAAAATATGTTCTCTGGCTTGAAATTTGTAATATTTAGCTTGAAGCAATGGTAAACTCTGTTCTTTTAAATCCATAGAATATGAATATATGGATCATTACATAGTTTCAAGATAGCAATCTGAATCTGATTTAGCTTTCCACAAGTAATCAATTATTAAATCCCAGTGTCTGATCCATAAAGTATTGAAGCTATCGTGAACATTCACTTAACTGACTCAAGAATCCATAGAACAGACTTAGGGGTCCGTTTGTTTTGGATTTTTTTTTAAAATTATATATTTTTTGATTAAAAAAATCACTTTTTTATTTTAGTAGTGTTTGTTTTAGATTTTTAAAAAATCCATTTTGTTAAAAAAAATCATTTTTAGCCTCAAAATGAAAAGCTATTTCAAGTAGCTTTTCTAAACATAAGCAACTTAAGTGTAAAAGCTTCAAATCTTAAAAAATGATTTTTATGATGGTAAACAAACGGAAATAGCTTTAGATTTTATTAAAAATCTCTAAAAAAAAAATCCCTAGATTCTTTTAACTCAAAATCTATTTTTTTTAAAGTTGAAACAAACGCACCCTTAAACTCTCCCAATTTTTGCTTGTTAGGGTCTTGAATTTCAGAAGGATAAATATCATTTGAAACCTGGCTGGATGAGGAAATGTGTTCCTTATTTGGTCTCTCTCTCATAAACACACATCTACGTACATAGTACATAATTCAATTTAGACTTGAGATGTTATTTTTGTTTCTTCATAAAAAGTAATATATATGTAGTCATAAATTAATATTTTGCATTTGACAACTTGAGTATCTCCGGTAGGTTACTGTAACTGGTCTTAAGACACCATTTCGAGGTGATTTGCTGAAGCATGTTGCTGAAGAGGTTATGAAGTTAGCAAAAGTAAGGTGTTATTATTATTCTTATTGCAATTACTATCAATGTTGCCACGAGCATCTATTGTTATATATCTCTTGAGAGTCTCGCAGAGCGCCGGAGGCAACAACGGATTAATGACTAAGTCTACTGTGAGATCTTTTTTTAATAAGCCAAACTAGCTCATCGGAATTAGCATCAAGGAGAATCGAACGTGAGACCTTGAGAAAAACACACTCAAAAATCTCAGACCAACATCATAATGCCAACCCTAGTGGGTTAGGTCTACTAGAAGATCTTGATACCACATCTCTATCCAAAACCTTAATAATCACTGAGACTAACCACTCACACACTTCCACTTAACGCCAACAATCTCTCCTTGAATCAAGCATGGAAACCAAAACAGTAAACAAAACAAAAAATTAGTCAGGGATCTTATACCACGTGTTGGGGAGTCTGGAAACAGACGCAACAACAAGCTAATGAACAAGATCATCAAAAGACGTTTACAATTTATACACCACATCTCCATCCATAATCTCAAAGCATTGAATATATATGTCACATCTCTTACATATATCCTCTGTCCATTTATAGTCAATGTGTGATTAAATACTAACACTTTAACTTCATTAATATCTAAAGGATGGCTTGGAAAGAAGAGGCTTCATGGAATCAAGATTTTTAAATGAAGTAGCTGAGGTGGCCAGAACAGGTAATGGATTTTTAGATTATATACTCATTAATGACGCTTCTTCGATATTGGTGCTATGCTTCAGATGGCCCTATTCCATTTCATAACAACTTGGTTTAGTTAAATGTGAACATCCAAAATTGTCTATCTAGTAGGCCTTATTTTAATTAGAGACTATGTTCAAAGCACTGACCAATGTTCTGCTCTCAATTGAACATTCTTTTATCTTCAGTTCTAGAAATGAGTTATAGTTTCTCTTAGTATGTGTGTGTATATGTTTCTCTTTGTGTGTCATATTGAAAACACTTGAAATTTTCTGTTTTCACGTTCTAATCCAATGGAAAATATTACCAAAGCAATACTGTGAGGAGTACTTCTACTTGTATACAAATTAACTAATGCAATTATAGGTAGCTTTCGCCAAACATGTTATTTTTATTTGGTATGAGTCTAATACTCTTTGTGTTGCCAGGTGTCACTCCAGCTGAGAGGCTTTTGGAATTGTATCATGGAAAGTGGGAGCAATCTGTTGATCATGTATTCGAGGAATTGCTTTATTAAGGTGTATTTAGCTGCTTGGTTTTCTTTCGAATTCATGTGGGGGAGGTTAATAGTGTAAAGTGTAAACCACCCTTTTTGGGTAGAAAAAGAATTGTTTGTAAAACAATGGCTGCAGTTTTGTTTATCTTACTTGTGAGATGCTTTTAGATATATATGGAATAAACACGCTTAGGTTGGTATGATGGTGTTGGGATTTTGGAGTGTTCTGCTCCCAATGTCTCATGTTTAATTTTACCTTGCTAATTTCGATAAGCTAGTTTGACTTCTAAAAAAAAGATATATATGGAATAATATGTGATGTAATGCTTGGAAACATATCAGATCAAGCTGGTATTTAATTCATGTTGGAAGTTGGAAGAGATCGAAGTTTCCATGAAGAATAGCTGCAACTTTCTACACGGGGTTTACTTATGAAATGAAAATATATACAAGGTGAATAAAAGAATTAATTCAGTTATCTCCGAAATCTTTGTGAGGGGTTTGCATTGTCATAAAATTGTAAATCCCAACTTCCCCTCTCAATTGTCTCAAGCAAAGGTACCTCGTTTTAGGAAATGGATTCTCTCAATTATTTTCTCTCATTTTTCCTCATCCATTCCCATACACCACCACAATGTAAGAAGAAAACGCAGTTGCTAAGTAAAATCACATTTATTTTCTAACTTCTCGTACTTATTTACTGTCAAAATCTTATTAACCTATGAAGATGTTAGTCTAAAAAAAAGATGAAGTCGTGTCTTTCACATTTTGGAATGCCTCTCCATCACGTTGCTAGTCCCAGTTTTAGGTGCCCTTGAACGCTGCTGTTGAAATTTCTTTTTAGCTCTATAAAGGATATTATGCACTTCTTCAAAGTGGGGATTTGTTGCAGTTCTTGTATCCTCAATCCACTGAAGAACTTTCTTGTATGGGAACAATATTCGATCGCAATTCTTCTCATCCAAAACCTAAGTTTATTGACATTTTAATTATAAAAAAATTACAAATTTATAAAAATGTAACCATGGAACTAATCATCATTCTGATTTAACCAGATTTCAAGACAATAATTTGGTTGGATGCAAGACAGATAACATCAACAATTACAAAGACATATATAGTTACCTCAAGTTGTGTGAGTTCACAAACTAGGCTGAGATCCGCTATAGACGGTTGAAAACCATCAAGAAGGAAGTGTCCATCTCCGTTGAGCCAAATGTCCTCTAGTTTTGATAATGAAGATAATAAAACTTTCTCTGCTTCAGCAGCTGCTTCTGGATTCAGTGGACGACCAAGTACAGGTCCTAATACAGTATTTGAGACATAGTTCACTGCAAAAGATAATTGCCAATGTTAGTCAAAATGTATTCTTTGGCTTGAAATGTGTAATATTTGACTTGCAGCAAATGTAAAATCTATTCTTTTAAATCAATATTCAAAAGTATATGTATCGTTGCATAATTTTCAGATACTAACAAAATTTAGATTAATGATACGAAGCTTCCCGCAAGCACGCAGTTATTAAATCTCTATCTGATAGTGATCCATATAAATAAGTATTGAAAATATGAATATCACTAACCTGCGCTTAACTGACTCAAAAATCCAGCGAACAAACTTCAATGGTTATAGAAAATATGCAGAAGTTAATAATCCGAAGATTGAAATTTCTATAATTAGTAGTTTGTAGGTACTTTTCATACATTACAAACCCTATCTGTCCCACAAGTTTCCCTAGAAGTAGAACAAGTTCCGATGCAACTGCTCAAAGAAAATCACATTACTTAAAGAAGACAGAAGAGTTTCGGCTAGATATGTAAAACACCTGCTCCATATCGTAAATTAGAATGATGCCAGTCCAATACTGAGTTAATTTTGGCTCTCCTGAAAACATCAGTTGGATACCTGAAATATCAACAAGGAAAGCCGTTACAACTAACTAGTAGTTTAGAAACCCTTTTATCCTTAATACATGGAAATGATGATCTAATTCAGATTACAGAAAAATGTATACATTTACTAAGCCTTTATTCTGTTCTGATTCATCCTAATTTCAGATAAGCATCCAAAAGTGAGGAATAATAGAGCACTAGAAATGCATATAAAATCCTTGTCAAGTAGTTGTCATGGTTAAGCCCTTTATTTTAGTTTGTTTAGTTTCAATTTTGGAGGAGGTAAAATTGATTTTAGAGGTATAGAATTGATTTTGACATGTTTGCACATTCTAGAGTAGAATTGATTTTGCCTCCAGATTCTAACTTCAAACTGCAACTTGGAGCTTTTGCATCTACAATTAATTTTTAGTGTCAAATTTACTGTTAAACTTATTTTTAACCAGAATCGATTTTACAAAATCAATTTGCACATGTTCAGCTACAACTACTATATGACCCTAAAGTATTTTTTAAAATGATCAAAGAGATAGTGGGATTCCAGAAGAAGCAAAAGAAGTGGTTGGACTAACCAATGGTCAGCAACTCCAGGAAAAGCAGAAGAAAGATAAACAAGGATTGCATGGCTGACAAAACAAAACATGATTAATTAAATAACATACATTAAAACCAAAAAGTAAACATGTACTTGAGAAGGAAATTCAAAATTTACTGCAGAATTTATAGAAATAAAAATTAAGTTATAGTAATCAGATGAGATTGTGTCAAAACAGTTAGTTACCTCTCGAAGAGATTGAAGTTTCCATGAAGAATAGCTGGAACTTTCTGCAGAGGGTTTACTTCTGAAATGAAAAGATATACAACAAGGTGAATCAATTAAGTAATAACTTGTAGCACATACATGTTTGTTGTATTTGTATAGTACCTGTGAATTCAGGAGATAGATGGTGACGTTTGGAAAGGTCAACTTTAATCTCCTCGAAGTCAATTCCGTTAAACCTTTTCAAAATTCATTCCAAGATGATAAGATAAGTGATATATAAATGTAAATTTGTTGAGTTAATTACTTACCTTACCTGCAGAATATAAGAACTGCTCGAGATGGTTGGGACATACGATCTGCATACACCTTCAGCTTCCCCATCATCCTTTCAACTGCTTCACCTCCACTTTCCTTTTCTGTTTGGGACCGCTTTGGCTTAATTTCTATCTCTTTTGAGGAATGAGATAACGAGCTAGCAAGGATCGACAGGTTTAATATTGGAAGCAAGATAAATCAAAAACGAAAACAAAAGGTTATTACTACATGGTAAAATCTAAGGTTATGTTATATATATACGATGATAAATGATACTCCAAAGTTTATATGAAAAAATATCAAAAAAATAATAATACAATCCCAAGTTTGCTACCAAAAACAACCAATTTCGATTGGACATTTATTTCAACAAATTTACTTTTAACCATTCAGTTTTTTTTTTCTTTTCAACTTTGAACTTAAATCTACATCGAACACTTTTTGTACTTCACAGCACAATTCTTTTTCACAATCCTTCCTCAATGTATATCATACTATTCTCCCTCCGTCTCAAAATATAAGTCGTTTAAGGTTTGTGCACGATTATTAAAAAAATGATTAATTGTGTTGATTTCAATGGTAAAATTAGTAGAATTTACTAATATACTCTTATTAATTGTAGTTAGTAGAGTAGTTAAGTTGGATAAAATTCAATAAATAATGGTATAATAGTGGAAAAAAAATAATAAATGCTGCATTGATATTGTAAAGTGACAATTATTTTGAGAAAAGAAAAAAATGCTAAAGAGACAATACTTCTTCCGTCTCACATATTAGTCGTTTAAGGTTTGTGCACGATTATTAAAGAAATGATTAATTGTGTTGATTTCAATGGTAAAATTAGTAACATTTACTAAAACACCCTTATTATTTGTAGTTAGTGGAGTAGTTAAGTTGAATGAAATTCAATAAATAAGGGTGTAATAGTGGAAAAATAATAATAAATGTTGCATTGGTATTGTAAAGTGACAATTATTTCGAGAAAAAGAAAAAATGCTAACAGACAATTGTGAGACAGGGGGAGGAATGGTGAGACAGAGGGAGTATAATGCTATAATATAAAGGTAATACCAAAAAATTGTTTTAACCCTCCGATCTTAGAGAAAGAAAACTCAAAATTTAACCAACAATAACTATCAATTTTGGTCGGACCATTTTCTTAACGATGTAGATCAATAAAATCTTGATTGTAAAAATTCTTGACCAAAAAAAAAAAGTTTCTGTTGGTGTAATTATCACTCAATGATGCGTTGGATAACCGTGCATACTAATTTATACGGTCATTATTCATGGCTAAATACTGCAGCAATTTACCATCTCTGAAATATTTTACAAGACAAAGGACAGACAGACTAACATTTTATTTTCGATAAGTGACAGACTAACACATGTAATCTCAAATCTGCACTTAAGACTTGATTCATAAATCTTTGAATCGCAATGAAATTTATTATATGCCAAGCTTAGCAATCTCATAATGGGTTTCAATATAGACATAAACTTCATCTTCGAAAACTCAAGCCTGACAATTGCAACCAACGATGTATTGGACATGGCCAATTGGTCACATTAAGCTGTCTCGGATATGTTACTGGCATGGTTGATTAATCACATCCTTGAAGTTATAGGGGCTTTAATCCCAGATTTCATTTCTTCATCTGTCTGACTAGATTTCTTCAATGAAAGCCTCAATTTGAGCTTATAGAGGACATTATGAACTTCATGAAAATGTGGTTTCGTTGCATTTTTTGTGCTCTCAATCCACTGCTGAACTTTCTTGTACGGGCCAAGAATACGATCATGATCCTTCTCATCTAAAAGCTGCATCCAAAAAAATGTCATTATCACAATATTATTGACATTCTGTCCTGCATGTCACATTTCTAGCTAAACATGAACTCAATAAAAAAAAACAATAAAAAAAACAAAGTTTTATGTTTTAGGAACTCCCCAGTGCCACTTTTACCTGTAATTGCATAATTTCGCAGACCAGGCTGAGATCCGCTATGGAAGGTCGGAAGCCACCAAGCAAGTATTGCCCGTCACCCTTAAGCCAAATGTTCTCTATTGTGGACAGAGATGATATCAAAACTTTCTCAGCTTCAACAGCTGCTTGCTTGTTTAGTGGTAGACCCAATAATGGAGCTAGTACAGTATTTAGAACAAACCCAGCTAGAGCAAAAAACAAGTAGACTAGGTCATACACAAAAGGAAACACAGTGTCTTCAATCACCCATTCTCATAAAAATACTAATCAGAAACTAATGCAAAAGATGTAATTCAAATGTACATGCAAAGAGTATAAGTTAACCAAAAATCCATGACATTACCAGATTGATACAAAAAAATACAAATAACATCATGATAAATGCGCTCAAAGAAATACTTAACCAACTTTATGCAGTCACCTGCTATGTGAGCATATTCTATGAAGCTTCTTAGCTTAGCCATGATTTTTTTAGCTAACTTGATAAATAATATATAAGCACGGGAATTTAAGTCTATCTAGTCCAGAAACAAGCAACACAAGAAATTAATCTCTAATTAGTGAAAGAAGACTATATTGAAATTTGATTACTGAAAGAAAATAAACAGAGGGTTATTTTCGTGGTATAACGCACCTGCTCCACGGCGCAAATTCAGGTGATGCCAATCTAACACCGCGTGAATTCTAGCTCTCCTGGAAACATCAGCTGGGTACCTAATGGAATCAATGAAACAAAAAGTTTAAAAAATAGGACAACATAATTGTATGACTGCACTGAATAAGGTACAAACACAGAGAACACAGAAAGAAACCTGCAGTATGTAATGACTAGCATACACAAAGGTTAAACTTACACGAGGATGCATGTCTAACATTAGTATGTCAGAAAATTCCACTAACAGAGGGTGCATTTTTGAGATACAATACAATGTTTAGCTAATGGAAGTATCAAATACAAGCATAAGCCATTACCCTCCTAACCTCTATCCATTCACATATCTTGAGCTCATAGTAAAGATTGCAAAAGAGTGAAAATACTAACCAATGGTGTGCAACTCCAGGAAATGCAGAAGCAAGATAGATAAGAATTGCATGACTGCAAAGAAGAATACAACAAATACGTGAATAGGGAAAAGTCAATAATTGAAGAACCAATTTGGAAAAAGCTTAACATAAAGAAGCTATTTTAAATAGCCTCTCATAAAAAATCATTTTCGATTGAATGAAAATGGAATAATTGAAGTATGGAAGTACCTCTCGAATAGTTTGAACCTTCCATCAACAATAGCAGGCACTTTCTTGAAAGGGTTAATAGCTGAAATGAAAATGGAATGAATTGAATTGAATTGTTTTCCATGAAAATAAAAATACATGCATATGAAATTGATTACTACCTTGAAATTCAGGAGATAACTGCTGACGTTTGGAAAGTTCGATATGGATTTCTTCAAAATCGATTCCGTTAACTCTGTGGAATTTAGAGTTTCATGTATCAAATTTAATTAAAAAAAAAAAAAGAAATTGATTGAAATTAGGAAAAGAGAAGGAGAGTGAAAATACAAACTTGCAGAAGATAAGAATGGCACGGGACGGCTGGGACATACGGTCCGCATACACTTTCAGCTTCATCTTTCTTTCTTTCTTCGCCACAACTGCACTTTCTGTAATGTCTTCTTCTATTCCATCGTCATTTTCTTATTTCTTTCCAATTTTGGTGTTCGTGCACAGATTTGGTTTGGGTGATAAATATGAATTTTCTTAAATTTATGTTTTCTTTAAAAATTCTAACTTTTTTTTTAAATATTTTCATAATTTTCTATAATTTTTAGAAATTTTCATTAAAAAATATGTAGGTTATACATGAGTTGATTAAATAATAAGAAATAATCTCGTGGATGAAATTTTTTTAAGGGTCAAAAGCTTGAAAAATATTTTATGAGGACTTAAATCAAACGTTAATATATTCAGAGAGACCATTTATTTATTTAACTCTAAAAAAATATCGTTAAACTAAATTTTATTAATTTTAGTTTTAAAAATGATAAAATAAAGTATCCAAGACTTTTTTTCACACTTTGTTTAGAAGTTTGGAGGAGAGGGGAAGGAAGGGTTTTGAGGGTGAGAAATATAAAGAAAAATTGAAAAAAAAATTACATCGTTAAAAAGAGTGTTTGTTTTAGATAGTGGTAAATTAATGTTCATGATTTATATATTTTTAATTTTAAGAATACTATAACATCATAGATTAAATTTGAAGAATTTATATAAACCTTCTCAGATCCTCTAAAACTTTCCTTCAATACAATTTTTTAGTTCTTAGATGAGGAGGGTTTTATATTTTTTCCATTTATTTCTTCCTTTTTTCTCAAACATTTCTCCCCCTTACCTTTCAAACTTACAAACAAAGCCTTAATGATAAAAAAATATAACGCTATTGTTTTGGTGGACTTAGTTTTTATTTTAAGGTATTTTATTTTTTGGTAAATTACACGACAAGTTCTTTGAGTTATTTAATCATAATAAATTGGTCCTTAGTTTTTTTTTTGGTACCATTTAGGTTATTTTAGTTAATTAATTACAATAAGTTGGTCCTTTAAGTTTTGTCGTACCAATTAGGTACTTTAGGTTATTTAACTGTAACAATTTGAAAATTTAAGATCAAAGTTATTCCAGATCTAAAAGTTTTGTTCAAATAACCTAAATTACATAAGTGTTAATTAACTTAAATGACCTAAATTATGCTTTTAATCTCAATCCAATTTATTTATAGAAGGATTTTTTTCCCCCTTTTTTCATAAAAAACTTGTTGGTCTTTTATTCATACATATCAATTGTAAAAAAAATAAAATTTACTACCTCCGATCATATTTATAGAAAAAAATTTGGTCAACAAAAGTTGATTTATCAAGACAAAATTTTAATTCAGATACGTTAACTTTTGTTGACCAAACATTATCTCATAAGCATGACCAATAGGAATATGAATAAAAGTCAATTTATTACAGACGTAGGGTGTATTTTTATTAAATGAAGTTTAGAAAATATTTGAATACGTTTATATTTTTAGAAAAAGAACGTTAAAATAGTGATGACGTAATTGATGATGGATGGAGTGGTGGAAAGATGTGAAATACAGGGTGCATCCATCGGCACTTGGACACGAGAAGAAGCATCCACGCGTAATCTTGGTTATTATTCTGTTCACATTCACAACTGTCGGTGGCCCTCAGAACAGAACAAAGGTATAAACGCACGGGGTAACACTAACACTTGTGTAAGAAGAAGAATAAATAAAACCTCAATGCTTTGTACTTCAACTCGCATCCTATTTATTTCAACTACAAAACGTGTTTTAACCGCTCCTCTTTCTCGCTTCATCTCAAACAAACCTATAATACGTAAACCACTTTTTACAACTCCAACCCCTTCTTTGTATTTCACTTTAAGAAGAACAGATCACACCATGGCTTCTTCTGCATCAAACCCTCAATCAATTCACGATTTCACTGTCAAGGTAATATCTTATCATTCCCTCTTCTTCATCTTTTATATCTCTACAACACAACAATTACCACCATATTCATTTGCAGGATGCTAAGGGTAACGATGTTAATCTCGGTGACTACAAAGGAAAGGTCCTTATCATTGTCAATGTTGCCTCACAATGGTATACTTATATAGTATAATACAATTGATCATATATGCTTATCTTATAATCATTTCATTTCACCCTAAAGGTTTATATGACTGTGCTTCCAGATCTAACAAATTCAATTCTTGTTTGATGCAGTGGATTGACTAACTCAAATTACACTGAGCTGAGTCAGCTGTACGAGAAATACAAATCAAAAGGTTTTCATTCCTCTCTCTTCTCTCTTTTATGTTTTATTTTCCTTATACTTATTAATTATCAGTTGTATATGTGCTCGAATAACCAATTTTATATCAATATCACAATATACTTGTTTCTAATCCCTTTGGAGCATAAGCTCAAATGGAGAGCTAAATCCAATAAAAACTAGTTTGTTATCATGTATAAGCTCTTTTTATAACGAAAGATAAAATAATGTCAAAACTCTTTTCGTATAAGCTATTTTCATAAGTTATCAACCTATCATATGGACATGTCATTCTCTCTTTTTAAGGTTCAAGCACCTAACTTATTGTGGTATCCCATTCCATCATCTTTCTAAAATACTTTGTCATTTTATTCAGGTTTGGAAATTCTGGCATTCCCTTGTAATCAGTTCGGGGCACAAGAGCCTGGATCTGTTGAAGAGATACAAAACTTTGTGTGTACTCGCTTCAAGGCCGAGTTTCCCGTTTTTGACAAGGTAAACTTCGCTCATGGTTTTATTCTATGTAAAATCATTAATTTCCATGCTGCTAGAACAAATGCTCTGATCATGGCATTGGCCCCTTCAATACCTACTTATTGGGTGTAGCTAAAACTCAAATCATGTTTTTGAGGCACATGTGCTTTATGTTAACCTATAAATCTTCAGTTAGGTTCCCTTATACATATTCTGAATTATTACTGCATTCAAATTTATGTGGATATTAGATATAGAACAGGTGATTTGTTCCATGATTTCCACATGTTCACCCTGGCTGTGTAATGCTTCAAAATCAGTGTTGTAAGCATAAACTAAATTCTGCTACGCTGCCGCAGTTTAATAGCACTGCATTAAATCAGTTTCAGACCTTATATGAACCATAAATTAAGCAGAAAAAATAAACTAATTTCAAGCCTTTGTAGTCAAGCCTTACCCTTATTGCATGAAACTAATTTCAGTAATATGATGATGAATGCACTATAATGAAAGAGGGGACAGGGTGCTAAAGAGTGGAAGGTTGAAAGTCATCTAAACTCTGAATTTTTCAGTTATATGTTAGGTCATATTGAAGTATTTTATTGTCGCTGGCTTCCCCCAAATCCTATACGTATAAGATTTAACACAGTCCAACTACAATATTTCACTTTCCTCTGTATGCTTTTTGCTGTAATGTCATAAATGCATACTCAGGTGATATTTATTTGGTTTTAATTAGGTTGATGTGAATGGTGCCACTGCCGCTCCAATCTACAAGTATCTGAAGTCGAGCAAAGGTGGACTATTTGGGGATGGTATCAAATGGAACTTCTCCAAGTTCCTTGTTGATAAAAATGGGAATGTTGTTGATCGTTATGCACCAACAACTTCTCCACTGAGCATTGAGGTAAGAAATTTGTATGATGACACATATGATGCCGCCAAGATATAATGAATTTTTTGTACTAAGTATATTTTCTTTTTTGATGTCCGCAGAAGGACTTGCTGAAGCTGCTTGATGCATAAGTTATGAATGATGGGAACATGGAATAAATGTATATGAACGATAAGAATTGTACTATTTCCTATGTGAATAAAGGAATGTATCGCAGATGTTGGTGCAGTTTCCTCCATTTCGTTATATACTTACCCAAACAGTTGTTTTGTATTTCGGATGATCTTGGTTCATCTTCATGAGATTGTGTACTTGACTTGTTACTTCTGTATGAATGTAAATGATAACATAAGCTTCGTTTAGCCATACACTTGTCTTTTCTATTTCATTTTTTATTTCCCGGTTAAAGATATGACTGGTATCTGTGCGTAGATAGGATCTGGATTCTCAAGCAGCTGCACTCTGTAGTTTGCTAATAAATTATGTGCATGATCTTGTATGAAATACTTATCAACTGGGGCTTAGGATAAGAGGCTCGAGTTGTCTGAAACAACCCAAAGATTCACTTTTTTTTCACTAGTTATTGGGATCGATTCTTAATCCTCCCCCAACTCAGCACTACTTAACTAATTGAGTCATTATATAACTTTGATATGAAAATGCTATTGTGTGTCTTCCTTTTTCAGCTATTATGTGTTTTAAAAGCACTATTACATGTCACATTTTAACGATGTGTATTATCCCATCATATAAATGCAAATGTATGTTTGTATGATATTGTTCAATTAGTCTTTATGAATATTTTCAAAATAGTAAATTTTTATAATATAGTTTATTAAAGATAATTAAAAATATTAATAATTAAAGTTGTGTTTTGATATGTGTGCAGTGGTTAACTGCCGACATGTATTTTAGAACAAATGGAGTCTGTCGATGTACAATAAATGAATATAAAAACACATGAGTATAACATTCATTAATTGACGTGTAACATACTAATCAATCAAACTCATAAAAATATTGTAATAATTTAAAAGTTTTGTTCAATATGAATCTGTTTGAATTAACTCAACTTTTAACATTTGAAAAATAGTTTACGTAAATAAATAGGTCGTAAGGTTAATTCATAAATTCTCATCAATAAAAATCGTAACCTCGTAAACTGTTTAATAAACTCATAAACAATAAATAAATATTATGTTTCCAACGCAATTTGTTTTATTTTTTTAATTTGTAAAGAAACATGTTAGCATGAAAAAATTGAACATCGGTTTACAAATGAATGACCATCATAGATGAAAATAGAACTTGAGTTGTTTGGTTGTTCTAAACTCCATCAATCAAGTGAGTACGGTAGAAAACAAAACATGAGCATCGAAGCCTGTAACAGTAAGGATCCAAAATCGGTCTACGACTTCACTCTCAAGGTTATTTGCTATCTCTCTCTGTCTGTCTGTGCGCTTTGACCTAATAAATAATTTTAAAACTTTTTTTGTTTTCTTCAATTCTGCAGGATGGTAAGGGAAATGATGTTGATCTTGCCACTTACAAGGGTAAAGTCCTCCTCATTGTTAACGTTGCTTCCAAATGGTATGTATATCCTACCATACATACTCTCTTTTATTCATTTCAATTATATATAGACACAATTTAGATTGACTTATGATATCGCATGTTCATAAGCTGTTTTCAACTTATTCCTGGATAGTTTTTCAAAATAAATAGCTTATTGATGCTTTAAGCTGCTAAGTAAGCTGTTTATTTGTAACTCTTGTTTGTTTTGGATTATTGTTTTCATTGAGGCAGTGGCATGACCAACTCAAATTATTTGGAGTTAAATCAACTATATGACAAGTACAAACACAAAGGTTTGTATTTCTATTTCTTTTGGGGATTCATTTTGTCATCTACTTTTCTCTCAAGACAGTGTTTCTTTCTTTCTATTGTTGTTTTCCAAATATTATATGTTTACGTGATACACATAAGATGAGATGACTGAATTGGTATCTTAATTAGGCCTTGAGATTCTCGCATTTCCAAGTAATCAATTTGGCGAGGAAGAACCTGGAACCAATGATCAAATATTGGATTTTGTTTGTACTCGCTTCAAATCAGAATTCCCCATCTTTGATAAGGTAATTCAACATATAATCTTCAAATTGGAAAGCCTAGTTTTCTTGAACAATTTTTTTTTCCAAGTTCCAATTTTTTAGATGTTGAAGATTAAATAATTGAGATTTTGTGCCTCTGCACTATGTTTGCTTGCTGCTTGTTTCAATTATGTGTTTGCAGTGGTATGATTTACACTTTGCATTGTAACCTATTGTCAATCTTAAGCCTTTCCACGTATATGATGATTTAAAACAAGTTAACACAAAATAGCACCAATAGTAATTATTGATCTTCATGTGATTTAGAATTTACGCCAAAATTTGCGATATATATGTAAAGATAATTCCACTGCTACTGTGAACCGTAATGATCTTAAAATGTTGCTTGACTAGTTGTACGTAGTTGGATAAAGATTAGAAGATAACTGTTATTCTGCTTTGACTTCTGCTAAATACTTTGCATTGAAGAACTGATATCGATATGCACGAACTTATAAGTTCATCTCCATGGTTGTGCTAGATTGAAGTGAATGGGGACAATTCTGCTCCCTTGTATAAATTCTTAAAGTCAGGTAAATGGGGAATTTTCGGAGATGATATTCAGTGGAACTTTGCCAAGTTTCTAGTTGACAAGGATGGTCAAGTCGTTGATCGATATTATCCCACCACCTCTCCTCTTAACCTTGAGGTATATGGAGCATTTTTTATATATCAATATCATATGACATTGATGGTTTGTGTTGCTAATGTAATTCTTCTGGTGTCTTTTATTATATTGCAGCGAAACATCTGTAAACTACTTGGTGTTGAATGAATACATACATGGATTCAGCTTGGAAAAGAGGATGGTTATCTTGAATAAAGCATCACTTTTTGGCTTTGTAATGTTCCTTTTTGAAGTTGTAATATTATGCATAATGGATTAATTTCTGACAAACTGAACAGACATGCATATCCTTATAGACAGCATGATGCTTAATTTTATAAAGATTGACGAATGTCAAGACTTTCTTTAGTTTTATTATAATTTTAAACAAATCATATAACATCTAACTATCTAAAATCTTAACTTATCATATCAAACAATAGAATCGTCACATGCATGTTATTGACAGGAATATGTTAAGCAAAATTATACTAATAGGATACACTTCTTACCAAACTTTGTTTTGGGGGAGGGGTGTGATTTTTTAAAACATGTCCAAAAATGTATATCAAATTATCACAATATGAACATTGTGTAATTTACCCTCTAATAATGCACCAGTTTTAAATTTTTTGGTTCTATCCAGTTAGAGATTAATCTTTGTACGCACCGGTTCACCAAAAAAATAAAGGGAACTTCTATGGTACACCCGCAAATTAAGGTGTACCGGTACTCCTACTTCAAAAATCTTTAAATTAACTATTATTTTTATGGAATAAAGAGCTATTTGTTGATATTTATATTTTAGAAAATGTCATTTCATAAGAAAAAACATCATTTTAATGTTTATAAAAATCATACTAATTTTTTTTTACATTTTATTGTAAAAAATAATCAAAATTCTCTATTATGAGTACCAAAAATTCAGAAAAACTAAATTTTATTCTTCGACGTTTTTGGTAAATAAGATTTAATTATTATAATTATAGGTGACATAAAACAATTTTTCTCTTCAAAAAATGACACATTTAACTATTAATTTATTGATTTGGTGTACCAATACACCCAAATTTTTGGGTGTACCATAGAATTTGCCAAAAATAAATGTTTCTATTCTACAAAATCTTATGCTTGTTAATTTTACCATGATCGACCGCGTAATTGAATAATTTAAATATAATTTCAAACCAGAACAAATAGCCTAATTTTATGGTTATTTTGTCATCATTCATCCTTGGAAATTTCTTGTTTCGACCAAATATTAAACGATTCAGGTGCTTTTGTTTTTGACTCTTTGTTAGACCATCTATAAAGGGGAGTTCTTCCCCTATTAAGCACCAAGTCAAATAAGCACTCCCATTGTGCCATCAATTAATTGGGTGCCTATAGCGATGAGTGATTTTATAGGCATTCTCTCCTATTACATGTGGGTCTCACATACACAATTAATTGTAATTTTTTTCTCTATTCAATTATTATATCATTTTAATAGTAAAAAAATAAATTAAATAATACTTACAAGTGTTATATTTAATTGATCAACTTTGAATTTTCAATGAAAGACTATTTTTTACTACATCAAATAATTTATTAATCTTAAAGTTAAAAAGAAATCAAGCATATGTTATTTATTATAATTTGATTTTTTTCAAGTTTTAATTTTTTTGAATTATTAATAAAATTAAAAAATTGTTCACTTTTTTATAGTTTATAATGAAATTAATTCAATATTTCATAGTTATATAATTATGAATGAATATATAAATTATTGTTAAAATTTAATAATACATAGTTATTACTGGGATCCATTTATTAATTTATTTCGTCTGCTGGGTTGGAGAGATTAGGTGCTTATTATATATTAATTATGAAACAAGTGACGTGTTCAGTCGAGACCCGTTTAAGCACTCAAACGAGGTGCTGCATTGTGGATGGATGGTCTTAGACTCAGCATATATCCCCTCACTTTGAAGTCCAAAAATTAAGAGAATTTATTGACGATAACAGTTCTTTATTTTGAGAGAAACGCCATTGTTGCATTGAACCACACTTGCCTTGATCATCAACAATTCTTGTGAACCTAAGAAACACCATTGTTGCATTGAACCACACTTGCCTTGATCATCAGCAATCAAATTGGCAAATTAAAATAGTTAAATATAGTAACATATACATGTTAGTTGAGCGATCATGTTTTTCTTTCAGTGATCATGATTCATTCTCACATAACACGTCACCACACACTAGTCGACACAGATCACAATCACCGAGTAAATTACAAAATTGGATGAAATATGGTACTTGTTGCATCAATATCCAGTAGGGGTGATGAACCCAATCGAGTATGACAAATAAGTGTTCATCATCTATTGGAATCAATCAACACAAGATGGTTTGGAAATTGGACTGAAGACTGATGTGACACTAAACTTTTTTTACCCTCAAATCTCTTGGAAGGAAATTTGGAATGTATCTTTGTAATACTCTACAGTAACATTAAGTTTTTTTTTTACTAATAGAGCAACATTAAGTTGTAATGCTTAACAAACAAATATAAAATAAATCTCAGAACTCAATGAACATTCTTACCATGTTTCACATTCGTTTCACCAGACCAAACATTATGGATGAATCAAGAATAGTACTCGCTTGAATCCTAAATGATTCTTTTGTTTCAGCATTTGTTAGGGAAAACTTCGTCATCCAACAATGGGGATAACAAGCTAAGCCACAATGCACACAAACTCAAATTAATTTACAACAACAGGTATATATACAAAACTGCTATCTCCTCAATGTTCATCCTCTTGTCAAGTCAAAGCCAGTATGTGCGTGCACGCTTTTCACGTCAGATGGCTGTGATCCGGGCCACATGCCTGTAGGAGAAGAGACATAGTTTTGACCAGGTGGAGCACTGGCTGGAGAAGCTAGCTTATCATCGTTATGAGGCTCAGAACTTTCACCGTTGGCAGCAGTTTCTTGTTTAGTCTTAACCTTCGAGCCACCACCATATACAAAACTGCATACAACCACCTGCAACAAGCAACAAAGCGCTTTAATATTAGCATTTCTATCTTCGGAGGTAGCTCACACCCGTTCCTAAAGATCTTGCAGTTGTTTTAACATATTGTTTTGGAAGTAACAACATGACTAAGCATGCAAAAATAAGAGTAACAGATATCAAAGTTCTAGTGTAGATTTTAGGGCAATCAGGAATAGACCTGTATTGGGCTTCCGGCAATAAGCTTAGCAACACTGCCACCAATAACATGACCATCACGACTAGAAAGAGAAACACTTATGCCCCCTGTTCTATTGGATGGTCCACCTTCTTCAGCAACCAAGTAAGAACCAGACAAGCTCAATATTTGGAATTTTCCCTGCAAAAGCAACAAAAAAAGTTTCTTAATAAAAACCAATATCGGGAACAATAATTTTTTTTTTCTCCAACTCTACCCCTAAATCAATATTGTATGCACTACTTACAAGTCATTGTATTCCACTATACATAATTATTTTTTTCTCCAACTCTACCCCTAAATTAATATTGTATGCACTACTTACAAGTCATTATATTCCACTAAACATTTACGACAATGACTAACAACCAATAGCTAATAAGGGTGATTTTGCAAGATTGCAACATTCTTTAATTTATAAAGCCTTTCTTAATCTTTGTGAAAAACCTAAGATGGCAGTTATTTTGGAACGGAGGGAATAGTAGTAAGTGCTTTAACCTCATAAGTTACACCTATGTTTGTAGAGGCAGGTTGTCGCAGAGTAACTGAAGTAACTATCCCATTGCCCGACAAGATGCAAAGAGCCCTTGGTCTCTGCTGTGATAACGCCAATAGCTTTGCTGCAATGTCCTGAAAATAATGAAAATCTATTATCAATGAACAATTTGACATGCATCAATAGTTATAACTCTTGATTTTCCATGATGAATTAATTAAGCTTATTATTTGAAACATCAAATCAAAATAGATGCTCATATTAAGTAGTATCATCAGCATTGCTTGCAATCAACAACCATCTTTCTGTGTGAAACTAATCTTCAAATTATATTCTGTTTTGTGTTGACAAATCCAGTCTGTGTAAAATTTCCATTCAGGTATGCATTACACAATTTCTAGTTATAAACACTTTCTATGAGGGTTGCATGACGTGACAATATGCTTTTCAAGTTTGTAGGGGCAATTGACCACAACTTCTTAAGTCGCAAAAACCAAATTTCAAAGGTAAAGAATCGATCTTTTCCTATGTTGATATCAACAATGATTTCGGTGGCCCTAAATCAATGGGCGACTGAAAGTTCCCCTCGAACGCAAACCAAAATTTATAACAAATTTATTCCATTTAGCGGTGTGCAACTCAACATTTTAACATTCAGGATTAAGAAAAAGAACAAAAAGTATTACACAAATAAGAACAGAAAATCTATATTGTTTATAACAAGAAGAAAATAACAACCTCGCCAACTCCAATGGTGATAACATGAGGCGAAAAAGCCAACCCTGCTGAACTGGTCATCCAGTCACCTATGAAATCATGAACCAGGATGTTAATAGTCCACATGTTTTATGCAAAAAATAAAGGTATTAGTCATTATTATTACTACCGCAAGTTACCACCAAAGCAGTAAAACAAGTAGCATGAATGGAAAAAAGGAAAGATGCAAAACATAGTGTCCATTTTTTTCATGAATTTTAAATCCATAAATGCAAACCTAGAGTGCATTTATTGAAGTCGGCACATGAGGCCAACATCAAAAATTATGCTGATGGCAACCCGTTTCAATACATCCCCCGGAAATCCGCTTATTTCAATTATATTTACTTATATTTTCAAAGTAGAATTTATGACCAACAAGTAACCATGGAATACAGAACCAAATTATAGAGTGTCAGTAATCTAACTTGTGTAAACATGAACCTAGATAAAACAAGCAAATAACAGGAAAAGGAGTCAAAGATGAAATCAAAGAAAATCTTTTACCAGTAATGTGTGTAGAAATGGAAAAAGTAACAGGAAAACAAAAAAGTTCATTATAAAATAGATTTTTGCAATATGAAACCACAGCCACCATCCACCTCCTATCATTAGTATATAATCATAATCATAACACTAATAAAAACAAAACATAACACCATGAATCTCAACTCAACAAGATATCAGTCGGATATTTGAATTGTGATATACTCTATGTACTGAAATCAAAGCACAAGTAGTCAAATAGATTATGAAATAAGTTACAAATACAATCAACAAGAACTATCATTCTCACATAAAAGTATACCTAATGCAGCTAGCTGTTGCTTCCTTCCAGATCCACGAGGGCGGCCTCTACCCCGTTTCTCAGAAGGTGTAGTTGAATCCTGAGTGGATTTAGCAGGGGCAGACGTTGGAGAAAGTTTCAAAGAAACCGAACCATCCGGACCATATTTTCGGGGTCTCCCTCTTTTCTTTTTCACAGGGTCACTAGAAGGTGCCCCAGAAGATGCACCAATGCTAATGCCATGATTAAAATTGGCATGAGAATTATGAGACTGAGTCTCCAATGAAAACATGGAACTAGTGTCAACATTACCACCCTGACCCCTAGCATTTGGCTGAGCTATAATGCCAGTGTTTGGCAAAGGTCTGAATCCAGGAGGGGGTAATTGGAACCCTCCAGAACCAGACCCTCCTCTATGCATGTAATATGAACCAGGGCCACCAGAAAATGCCATAGCCTCTCTCCCATCCATGCATTAACTAAGTGATTAATACCTAAGCAACTATGTTAAAGTTAAACCCCTTTTCAATCTTCCAAAATCTAACTTCTTAAAGATGAATATACTTAAAGGGGTTAAACTAGATTAACTATTAATAATGAGATATAGCAATAATGATGAAACAATGATGTAAAAATTGAATCTTTAACCAAAAATAAGGGGATCTAAATTCTAAAACCCAGAAACAAGCTCAAAGACTTTGTAAGTGTGTTCTGGAACAAGGGTTTTGCAAGGATTTTTGTTTTCCTATACAAATCTAAGAACCCCAGAGAAGAAAAGGAAAAAACTTTGTTTAAGAAAACAAAACCCCAGATTTGAAATCTAGGGTTTAGATAGAAGAATGCAGAAGTAAGAGGAGTAAAAGGGGAAAAAAAGAAAGAGAGGAAAAAGACAAAAAGTTAGAGTTGGGAAATGAGAAGAGGAAGGGAAAAAATGAATAAAAAAATGGGGTTTTGAAAAGGGGGTAAGTGAAGTGAAGTGTGTGTGAAACAGATGGCTGTAGATAGAGGAAAAGACTCTTTCTTTAATGGTTTTTGTTTGTGATTGGAGTCACAAGTCACTACAAGTGAGTGAGAATGGAGTAGTGGTGGGAGTATCTTCTGACCAAAGGATGCAGAAAGATTTTATTTTTAGAGGAAAAAAGTAAAACGTAGCAACAAAAGAAGACTAACAAGGACGGCAGAATAGTGGGCATTGGAGGGAAATTGTGGCCTACCAATGTACCAAAACTTATGACTTCTTTTGTGATTGTAATTTCTTTTGTTAGAGGTGGTTTCATGAAACTACGATGTCATTGTGATTTTGTTGAAGTTTTTCACCCTAGTTTTTGTCAATATTACAATGGTATATTGTGTTTTTGTCAAATTTGCTGTCAATTTACAAGTGTACTTTATATGTTTTGGAGCGAGTATAAATTTTTTATTTTGTGTTTTTTGGTTACAAAGGCTAAAAAAACAAGGAAATAACCGAAAAAGAAACAGAAAAAACAAATGTTTTATTTTTGTATTTGGAGATAAATTGGTGGTTGATATAAAACAGGTAAAGTGGAAATTAAATGAGGCAAAAGATAGATTTCTCATGAACGTGTGGAGAGAGGTAGGCTATGTTTAAGTTGAAGTATCAGTAATCATCAGAAATAATATGAAATGTAATCTGGCTTTTTATGATCAACCGATTCAATGATGTCGCAGACTGTGAGAGCAAATTGGTGTTTGTCAAGGTGTCTTTTAAAATGGACCCATGATGAACTCATTATTTTGTAGTGTGTTTTAGTTAGATTCATGTCACTTTCTTGATGGACCAATATTTCTCAGGAAGCGGGTGCATAAGTGCCAAGATGTAAACATGCCATTACTTTTTCCACTCAATAAGTTTTCCGCGCGCTTTATTCGGATTCTAAAATCTGAAATGTTTTAACGTGTTTTTGAAGGTTTTATGGGGTGTTTATGCCGCTCAAATTCTATAATCCAAACTGTAGAGGACGTGCGAGAAGCTCTTAGGGTAAGAAAAGAAACAATCAAACATTATTGGAATATGTCCTATGTTAGTTACCACCCTTTCGGGTTTGTATAATGGCCCATCTAACAACGGCCCCAAGACGAGTTCGCCAAAATTATCAGATAATTGTTTTATAGGCCTTTCACATTACTCAAAGTTTTTTAAATTTATCATATGGTAACTCTCGATAGCACAAAATGTATTAAGAGTTACGACTCAATTATTATTTTTTGGATCGAATCATAATTATCAATCGGCTTATTTGAGAGGCTGAATCTGAGTAACTTATAGAGCAATCACCAAATTATCTTATCCATTGCCTGATTTCCAAGCAAGGTGTCTCGGACAAATTAGAAAATTGCTTTTCTGACATACATATGTTCACATTGACACATGTAAAATATGTAAAAACCCCTAGCGGCAGTTAACAACCGTTTACCAAGCCGGCAAAAGTTAACTGCCGCTGGTTTCAACGGTCGTTAACTGCCGCTACACCTAGCGGTTGCTAACTACCGCTACGTGTTTGGCTCATTTTTCAGTGGCTCTCCTTCCATATTTTCTTATGCAAATTTGTTCCTAACCAAATCCTTTGATACCTAAACAAATTCGTCCAATATTTAACAGGAACAGAATAAAATTAAAACGCAAGAAATAATATAAAAGGTACGTCCGAAAATGTCATAGAAATACGAAAAATGTACGGAACATGTCATAATTATACATCATCATCATCATAGTCAAAAAGCACATAAAAAAATCCTAATCAGATTCAACCCTGCTGCCTACCATGCCTCTGCCCCCTGCGCCGCCTGACAATCTGATACGTAAGGGCAAGGTGACCAGTACTGGCTATCCGACTCACCTCCTGGACAATCTCCTCTTTAGTCATCTTGTCGCTCCTGGCCACAATATCATCAGATATATGCACCACATCCCGGATGATCGTCAGTGTGTCAGACATCTCTCTGGCATGCTCCTCCTCTATGATATGTTCCACGTTCACCGGCCTGGGAGGAGATCCTTCATCAGATGGGAGAATACGAGGGTGGGAGGCTTTGGCATACCAAGCCATGTAGCCAGCTTCATGATGCCATGGTCTCTAACACCTATGTACCCAATGAGGGTATAACCACGCCTGAGCATCTAGCAACACAGTGGTCAGCACCTGCGGAGGCATCTGAGCGACAGAGGACGGATGTCTAGGAACGTCTTGTACAAACTCTGTCTCTTTACCCGCTCAGGTAAATGACGGTACACCCTCTGTTTCCTGCACATCAGTCATCCCGAGTAAGTGCACAGAATCTGAAAAGGGCGCTGTCGCGTCATTTTTTGGAGATCAAGGCTATTTGGTTAGCTTTTGACTCACTAATTTATTTCACGACTGAACATTTAATTTTTTTTAAGAAAAGGGGAAAAAAAGTTCAAACTACCCCATATTGAA
>Ga0228710_1002345_pt1 | contig 29774 bp, 10 predicted proteins | sample MedpolnodulmetaG_FD_177995 | JGI IMG/M metagenome (GOLD analysis project Ga0228710, IMG submission 177995) | Root nodule microbial communities from Medicago polymorpha collected in Santa Monica, California, United States - pink nodules | ecosystem: Host-associated > Plants > Roots > Nodule...
TGTCAATAAAAATAATATATATATATATAAATACCAGCACAAAATTCTAAAAATTAAATAAAGCTAATGCAAAAAACATTTTGTTTTTTTAGATCATAAAAAATAAATAAAAAATAACAAATGGGTCTAAAAGATGGAATTTTGAATTTTGAGTGGCGGAGTCCTTCTACGGGGGTCTTGTTCTTTGATTTTTTTTCTCGTTTTTTGAGCAAGTTTCGGAGCAATCCGATCAAGAGGAATGTTAGCAACACTCTCTCTAGCACTCACTCTTTTATTAGATGAAATCAAGGTATGTCCCACCACTTTGCGTGGGTTCAATTTTCAAAGTGTAAATCCACAATGATTTAAACCAATAAGAGAGTGAGTATTATGGAGAGTATTCAAAAGAGAATGTTGTTAGCATTACTCATCCAATCAAATGGCTTGAAAAGTGGATTTTTCGATTGGGATTCAACGAAAACAACTAACAATGACCCGAAACATAAGGACGTGGGTGATGATGGTTAGTATACTTCTTAAACTGACCAACACTATTACATATGAACTTTCTCTAAATTCTTGGCACAAGAGGGTGTGTGTATGGAGTTTCGAATTTTATAATCTAAAAAATAAATAAATAAGAAACACGCCCTGTTACATTGGGTTTTCGAATTGTATAGTCCGAATAAGTGAAAAATTTATTTTCCACCCAAAAATAGGGGGAAAACTCGGTTCAGATTTTTTAATATGAAAATTCTTTCAGGGCATTTTTGTAAAAAAAAAGAATGAAGAACAAAAAGGCAAGTGAGATGACTATAGGATGAGAAAAGTAATAGGCGAGACATTATTAAAGGTGCTTAATAAGTGTTTAAATGGATGAGGCTTTCAGCATGAGAATAACAATAGAAGAAATCGTGTGTAAATAACATTCCTGATAATACAACACTCTTTTGAAAAAAATATATCAAAACTTGAAACAAACATTGGAATGTTGCAATTCCAATCTCACATTTCCGGGAATCATATTACAAACCTTGAAACAAACCCACCCTTAGTTTTTATATCGGAATATTTACAATTAGGGGTGGTAAAACATGTCTGATCTTTCAAGCCAACCCGTTTAACCCGCCATTTTAGGTGAGTTGGGCTAAGATTTTGAGTCCATCCCATGTAGTTGTCTTGTCCCATTTAACCCGTTGAAAAACGGATTGTGGCACGATGGAGCGGGCTGGCCCGCATACTCAGTAGGTTAGAATAGTAAAAAGCGACCTATCTTTCTCTAGAAAGGCTAAACACTACAAAGAATATTAATGTCAATCAAATGAAATAACTTTATGTAATTAAATTCAAATAAAAGGAAACAAGTATAGCATAATGAGCTTAAAATTATAGTATGTGAAGTTCAATGAACTTAACACCTTGACCAGCAGAAAGGCCAACATGATCATGTTATTCAAACACCAAATAAACAGTACATGACATTCTAGAAGTAACCAAACCTTCAAGATTTACAACATTTGGATGATCAAGCTTCCTCAAAACAAGTATCTCTCTTGCCATAAACTTCAAACTCTCTAGTTGCAAATTATCAAATCTCACTTTCTTCAATGCGATTGTCTTCCTTGTGACCAAAGTCTTTAGCTTTACACACATTACTACTACACGTCCCTTGCCCAATCTGAACAAATCAAACAGATACACCACTGTTTTCTTTACCAAGTTTCTCTAAATCTAATCTACAAAGTTCACAAATAAGGGGACATCTGTCCTTTGTTTAATTTAAACATATTCTTTTAGTTTTTAGTATTTATTTGACAGTATCATAAATTATTTTGATAGATAAGATAAATATTTAAGAGATCAATTTGATAGTAAGTTACCAACTTGATTTTTAATGAAAAATTCAGGGATTGATTTGACAGCCTAACAATTTGTAATGACTTTCATTTAAAAAAAAGTTCAAATACTTTTTGGATCAAATTCATCTATGTATACGTGGATGCTGACTTGGAACTCTACGTCAGTGTTTAACGTGACACATCAACACTGTTAGCGGCGAGACTTGACAGATGAACTAAATTGATTGACATTTAACAAATTCAGGGATGTAATAACTATTTCGAAAAATTCGAGAAAGAAATTGATCAATACATACAAATTGGAGGACTTAATAACCTTTTCACTCAAAAATAAAACAATGTAATTTTTAAAAAAAGTTAAATATGTTTTTAATCCCTATAAAATTACAAACTTTCAAGTTTAATCCTACAAAAATTTTATTCACTTTTAGTCCTTATTTTTATTTTATATGGATTATTTTGGAGGACTAAAATCATCTCTGTTTTTTATAAAAAGTTTTCAAAAAAGAGACTATTTATTATTTTTTTAAGAAAAGAGACTATTCTTCTCACCATCAAAATTCTATAGCATTAAAAAAGAAACATGTTTATCCAATAAAATGCAAATAGTGTGTCAGTTGGGTTTTGTTCCCGACAAAAATGTTTTCTTGACTGGTTGTGATATTTTTGTTGACTTTCTTGGCTGGTAGCAAATGCAACAATGTCTGTTCTCAGCGCTCTCAGATCATCAAAACTCATCACATGGAAACCCGTAACTCACTCTCTCTTATACCCTGTTTGGTTTATTTCAAATTTTCCACTATCCAAAATCACACAAACTTCAAATAATTTCATTGAAACCAAACAAAAACAGATTATCTCGCTCTCTTTGTGCAGACGGGGAAGCTTCAACAAACCCTAGGAGGAAGTGTGGAGCGGAAGGGAATCTCGTTGCATTCGGGGAAGGTATCTACGGTGAGATTGTGTCCTGGATTTGCAGGTCAAGGAAGGTGGTTTGAGTTTAGGAACAATTTGGTTCCTGCTTCTGTTGAATTTGCTCAAGTTTCGCCGCTTTGTACTACTTTGTGTAAAGATGGGGTGAGGATTAAGACTGTGGAGCATTTGCTTTCTGCGTTGGAAGGTTATGGGGTTGATAATTGTAGGATTCAGATTGAAAATTTGGATGATCAAGGTGATGATGCTGAGGTAAGAAGATTGGTGAATGGTATAAAAATGAAAAATTACTTGTTCTTTTATGAGTAGAATGTATTAATATGTGCCTGTTTATATTGAGCATATTTATTCACTGGTGTACGCATTTGTGAGACTGTTGGAGAGAGTTTATGGAAAAACTTATGACTTTTCATAAGCTGCTTTCTTCGTATTTACTAGTTTAAACACTTGTGAGACTGTTCGAGAGAAGTTAGGGCATGTTCATATGTTGTTTTTCATTTATTTCCATAAGCTCTATAGGATAGCTTAAGAAAACAGTTTATATGAAAACAACTTGATTTATTCTCTCTTTATACGTAGAGAATATAAGGATGATGACTTGATGATTAAAGCGGGGGAGTTAAAGAGTGGAGTGATAAGGAGGTCAAGAGTTTGATCCCCACTCTGAACATAAAAATCAATACTAACATTTGCTATTTAAAAAAAAATACAAACTTGGTCTTATATGTTTAAGAGTCCCATGTCGGTTGAGAAATGACCTGAATAAGTGTTTATAAGTGGGGGCAATCCTCACCCAGTTTTGTGAGGTTGTGTTAGGCCCATCCACAATTTCTAAGATGGTATCAGAGCCTCCTGCTATCAAGTTTTCGCTATCTGGCCACCCACCATTTATATCCACGCACCAAGTCCAATAGTGTTGGGCATGACGGGGGTGTTAAAGAGTCCCACATCGGTTGAGAGATGGTTTGAATAAGTGTTTATAAGTAGGGGTGAGGCTCACCCCACAATCCGGTTTTGTGAGGTTGTTAGGCCCATCAACAATTTCTAAGCTTATACATAAACACGTATAGGATAGGCACGTAATTAAGTCGCTTATCCAAACATGACATATGCCACATATTATAAACTCCTTTTATGGTTTTCACATATACTACCTACTTAGAAAAGTAGACATTATATTTACTGTGTCCATTTTGTGTATGGATATTCTTAAAATACTCTTTTGTACATGTAACAGTTAGTTACGATTCTAATTAATCTCATGCTGAATTTGTAATTTGTTGCTGAAACCAACAAAATATCCAAATACCCACATCCTGATTTTTGCAAGGTTTTGGTGTGCAAATATGATAAGAGGCACTTTTGCGTAAACTATTTTTAAGCATTTATTTATTCAATAAGTTGTTGAAATAAGTTAAAAACAACTAACGGACATGTTATAAGTTATTTTTGTAAAAATATAAGTGTTTATGCCATGATATAATTAATAAACCTAAATAAGTTCTAAATAAACTCTTCCAAACGCCTTCATAATATACGAGAAAAGGCCTTGGTAGTTTACCACAAACCTCTAATAAGGACAGTACAGCTTGTATTTTCAATTTTCATATCCACTCTCCTAGGCTCTGTTTCATCAAATTAAAGATAGCATTTGCAATTTTGTGGAAAGAAAATAATCCGTGATTAGATTTTCTTGCCGTCCCTTACATTTAGTTCTTGAAATAAATAGTGTTATTTTCCTTAATTTCTTGTACAGATTCCTATATTTGATGGGTCGGCGAGGGAATGGGTGGCTGCCTTGGAAGAAGTTGGTTTAGAGATAGCAACTGATGTTGATGGGAAAAGCTGTGAGAAAATAGTTCCACATGTGAATGAACCGGTACATGTTTGGAGGAATGATTCTTTTGTTGCTGCATTTCCTTCAGAAGTGGTTCGAGTAACTTATGGCATTAACTTTCCACAGGTAAGGATAGGTTGGTACATTAGATTGAGACTATTGATCAAGATTTTTCTTAGCATATGCCATTAAAATATTTCCTTGTACTTTATGTTTTCTTCAATACACTATCGTTACTGGACCTTTATTATAATTGAAAAGTTTTGCTTGCTTTTTTCTGATTACTCTATAGATTTTTATGTGTTACCCAATTTTCTAAGTTTGAAAGAATATATTTTACATGTCTTTCAAAGGAGACTGTACTTAATACGAATTCTTCATGGGAAATAGACCACAAGCTGCTACTTGAGTTGAGGAAATCCTCATCTGTGTTCGAAAGTGTCAAACTTAAAGCTTCCAACAACAAGAACAAAAACTAAAACCTTTTCACATAAATCAAAAGATGCCATTGTATTATTGCAAAAACTAATCCTCACTTAAAGCTACCAAAGGAAAATAAAAAAGAAATCGGAAACCAAATATGGTTTATTATAGTATGTATAGCAGTTTGAAGATTTGTTTATTGGAGTAATAACCATTGCAAAGTTGTTTTTATCTTTCCCAGATGATGTGTTTCCAAGAACATCAAATTTACCAGTTTTGGGCATTTTTAGTGATTTTTTATTTTTATTTTATAAAAACTAATGTGCTAACAATTTTGCCCTAGAATTGATAATGCAATTGAATATGATAAGTTTTATCCCCATCATGATTACCCTTGCGTGAGAATCGGAACTTTTAACTTGTTCTGAAGGAATATTAGAGAAGAAATCAGCTAAATTTTTGCATTCAAAATCTTTTGTATAGCAAGGTCACAACTTATAAGATGATTTGGTTTGACATTAAATAATAAGCAAATACTCCTTTCTTTTACAGGCACCTGCAATTGGCTGCCAGTGGTTTTCTACAACCCCCTTTGATGATTTGGTTTATTCCATGCAAATAGCTTTGTCCAGAACCTTCTGCATCTATGAGGAGGTTAGTTATAAAGGTCATCCATTTGTAGTCTAGTTATTGGCTTGTTTCTGTTGCCATATGTTATTTAGTGCAAAACTGATTAGTATTTTAGATGCCACGTGAATGTGTTTGTAACTCTAAGTTTAACCATAACCAGATGTACAACACCTTGCTGTATTTCACTGAATGAGGTTGACCAAATTGATAGCTGACACTAATGTGTTTGATCAAAAACCCAATTTTCAGTAAAGTTGAGAGTTGATGAGGAACTCTCGCATCAGTCTTCAGAGCTGTAATCAATTGGTTCTGGTCATCCTAACTGCAATTGTATCAATCAAATCCCTTATATGATTGATTGTCATCTTTTCCCTCTCTTGTTAGTTCTTGCCTATTGAATCTATTAGTCTAGTTGTACATGTTTGATACCATGCAATTAACACTGGGTGGATACCCTTCTTTAATTTTTAGGTCGAGCAAATGCAAAATGCTGGACTTATCAAAGGGGGTTCTCTAGAAAATGCCATTGTGTGTAGGTATTGCTTTGCTACAAATTTGTATTGTAACCGTTCTTAATGCCCATCTATGTATGTGATAGCTAGCGACCAGTTTGATAGTTTATTATATACTAAAGCATAGTTTATGCTGCAACATTGATTCATTAGAATTTTCCCGAAATTTCATGCATGAAGTTATTTACATTTACATAAACACATATCTAAGCTTAGGTCCATGAAATCAGGTACATAAATCTAGGCACTAGATGCATAAATTAAGTCACTATTTCCTCGAAGTATGGCACACTATTTGTTTAGGGTATTTATAACTTTGTGACGACTCTAGAGTTTTCTTAGGCGTTTAATCTCTGATGTAAGACATGGTTTTATGAACCCTTTGCAAGACTCAATATTAGAATCATATACCTTAATCTCAAATAAAAGATCAATAATCAATCAAGATTTTTCTATTAGTGGTCTTGTTCTATGTGTGAGGGGATTGGTAGTATAAGAGTGGGAGATGAGAGAGAGATGAGTTAGGCTAGAGTTGGTTGGGATTCGAAACCAATTAGGCACTTTAAAAATTGCCTGGGTTCCTTTCTTTCAACTTTATGTCTTTTTTCTCATTGTAGTCACTAGAGAGGATCTGTTACCATTCAAATACAGACCTTCATTTCCATTAGCACACTGAAATCTGAATTTTCTGTTCTATTTTTCTTTTTTTATTGCTAGTAAATATCATTGTTTGATGCTATAATTAGTACTGTTTTCTTTTGCAGTGCTAGTAAAGGTTGGTTGAATCCACCTCTTCGTTTCAGTGATGAACCATGCCGTCACAAGATTTTAGATCTTATTGGTGATCTCTCGCTGTTTGCTCAGTTTGGTACTCAAGGACTCCCAGTGGCACACATAGTAGCTTACAAGGTTTTTGCCTTTCGTTCTCCTCCTTTTACCAAGTATTTTAATTTGTCAGTTTGATTTTTAATGTGTCACAAGTGCTGATGTTGTATCCTGTGCAACCTGAGACGAATGATTTTTAAAGCAATTGACTCTTATGTTATATGCAGGGGGGCCATGCATTACATCTTGATTTGGCACGCAGACTGATGGGAATGACGTGAAAAGTTCACATTTCCTCTGATAACCTAGAAGCTATTACAAATTTTGGCAAATTTGTTGCTGAAGTTCAACCTTATGCTTTTGAGCTCCTGTTTGGCCATGGTGGAATGCCAAAATGCATAGACGTCTTTGTCATAATTTTGTTTCTCGTCATTCTCTCTTTCGGAACCATCAAAGAGGTGCAGGAGGCCGACCAAGTCCCCCTAGTATTCCTACCACTGAGTGCCAACTTACGGCGAACACATACAAGCAGAAAATTTTGTAAATGAAAGCGATTCAATTTCTTAATATTTCAAATATATTATAGGAAAACCGTTTAGTTATAATCAGGATCAGTTATGTTTCGGTACCATTTGATAAAAAGTATTTATGTATTAGTCCAATCATTACATTACACTCAGTAGGAATTAATAATTAAACTTCTTAATACTAATCTACAGGCCAGTGAATTTATACAAGGAAATGATGAGAATTAATATTTCTAAGGGTAAATGATGTGGGAAATCTCAATTGAAACAATTACATTTGGCCAGACACTAGAGACTCCCCTAATTTCTTAAAATGTAAGCTAACATGTCCATCAGATAAAGTTCAGGATCTGTGAATAACCACTTCCACCATAGACGTAACAATGAAGTTTTAATAAAGACTTGCTCAAGTTGAAATTGATAAAAAGACAATTTTACAATTTACGCGTTTCTTAACTTAATTTAAAGTTTTAGATTTGTCTTTGGTCCTTTTCTTTCAAGTTGTTCCTATAAGTATTGAGATGCTAATATATTGGATTTTTTTTGTATTTAGTTAGTTCCTTAAATATTAAAAAGTTAATCATCGTCGTACATGAAAAATGAACAGAAAGCCAACTATAACTTTTTTTGTTAGCTCTTTCAGAAAGAAAAAAAAAATTGTTAGCCAACTATTTTCCCCCTCGAAAAGCCAAACTATATTTATGTATTAAATACTTAAAAGGATCAATTTGAAAAAAAAAATATAAAAGATTTTAAAAAAAGGAAGATAAAAGACAAGTCTAAATTTTAAAATAAAGTCAAAGGATCTCTAGATTAATTTTTCCTAAAACTTTAATATATTATTAGATATTAGATTGATAGTAGCAATGGGAGATATAATTTTTTTTATATATAAAATAGAAATTTAGATGAGTTGGATTTTAAAAGTCTCCTTAAAATTTTGAGAACGCCTCAAATATTCAAATAATATTTAAAGAGATACTTACATACTATTACTCATCGAAAAAATTATCAAATTGACGAACTTGATTTCAAATTTCAATTGAGATATTTATGGGATCCGGGTAAAATCATTACCAACTAAACTAATGTGCTGAAGAAGGAAGTGCTATAACGGTGGCTCGTTGGTTGGGATGTGAAAAAAGGACTTGGTGATAACGATGGAGAATGTTCTTCACACGTTTTAGGATTGAATAATTGGAAAATCTATTCCCCACTTTGTCTGATCGTACAAAACAAGGGCATGGGTATTAATGTAAAACAGTGACAACAAAAAAAATGAAACAAATGACGAGCGATTAAATATGTTTGTTTAACAAAACTGATTGATACCTAAATTCGTTTAAATGAGATGAAACAAATCTCTTCTAACTTAACCAAAGTCCTGCGTTCGAATATAACATTGAACATGCAACAACGTTAAAACTCTTGAGGAGAGCTTGCCACCCATTTGAGTTCCACAATGCTCGAGAGATTAGTTGTGCGTCTTAAAACTCTTAAGGAGAGTTTGCCGCCCATTTGGGTTCCACAATGCTCGAGAGATTAGTTGCGTGTCTTAAAACTCTTAAGGAGAGTTTGCCGCCCATTTGATTTCCACAATGCTCGAGAGATTAGTGGCGTGCCTTCAAACTCTTTACCGCCCATTTGGATTCCACAATACCTGAGAGATTAGTTGCGCACGAAAGATACCCAGTTTACACAAAATAAAATACACTTCTGCCTAAAAAAAAGAGAGGAGGGAAACTTAATATATTTTAGAACACAAAAATGTACATTTGATTAGTTGTAAATTGTAATGCTTGTGCAATCAGATATACATTTGCATAACCATCAACAACTCATAGTTTACGATTGTAGAGATTAATTTCATATCGATTTCACTTAATTGATAGTTTCAACCTTTCAGTGGTGAAGTTTTTTAATAACTAGTCACCTATTGTGAAAACAAATAATAAGACAACTAGGCTTGAGAAGAATCAAATCAAGTTTTCAATATTTAAAAACAATTAACAAATCAACATTGTTTATATACAATTGCTCTTATTTTGGATTGAATTGGATTGGTTCCGTTCTGACAATGAAAACTAAAAAGGCTTTATTAACAAGTGTCTCAAGAACATTTTTTAAGAATTTTAAATCGAGAAATAAATCTTTAAAAAAGTTAAAATTTTCAATTTCTAAAGTATTGAATACACACATTTTATAAAAACTTTAATTTAAAGTTTCTTAAGAAGTGCCTTAAAGATATTCGTTAGCATTTTTCAAATTTAAATTAATCCATTTCATATACCATACCAAACATACACTAAAATTGAATTGAATAATAAAAAGATAGTATAATGAATTCTTCAACTCAATTATACTATTGTTTTAACGGTTGCAACTGTATAGTGTATATTAAATAGAATTGAATGAATTGATGAACACGTAAGTAACATATCTATGAAGATCATAAATTAGTTTCTTAATTAACCTATCAGTTATCATCACCACATTCAACAACTATTATTTTTGCTTCGCATCCACCTTTCAACGCCATTCCCTTAATCCCTTCTTAAATAAATAATCACTTATTACTTTCTCCGTTTTCTTTCATCTCTTCTTCACTAACAAGTAAAACCGCGCGCGCGTTTCATAATCACTTTTCAATTTCAATTTCAATTATGCAAACGCGTGTTTTCTCTCTCTAGCTCAAACATGTCAGCACGACAAATCATCGAAGTACCACAAACACCGCTTCTCCGCTCACACCATGAAGGCAACGGCGGCAGCCGCCGTACTTCCCTCGCTCAGCTTCTCGGACGCGCCACCGGACGGAGAGGACCGTCCGTCCTTGTACGCGAAACGGCGGCGCGTGAACTCGAAGAGCGTCGTGCCGATTGGGGATACTCGAAGCCAGTTGTAGCGCTTGACATGTCGTGGAATATGGCGTTCGTTGTGGTATCGGCGGTGATGCTTGCGTTCACCGTTGACGAGCATCCGAACATGCCGATCCGCGTTTGGATCGTTGGATATGCGTTGCAGTGTTTTGTTCATGTTGTATTGGTGTGGATTGAGTATCACCGCCGTAATCGGAGGGATTCGCGGCGGAGACAGAGGGATAGTGATGCTGAATTCAGTTCCGACGGTAACGATAGTGATGACAGCGATGGTGACGTGAACTCGTCTCAGTCCAGGTGAATTATATTCGATTTTGTAGTTGTTTGACTTTGTTACTATTTCTAGCTCAATTTTTTTTTGCATGCTAGGGTTTATGTTTGTATTAATAATTTAATTTAATTTTGTTACCTTATGATATTAATTTTGCATTATACAAGTAGTGTATTTTCATTTTAGTATTAAAAATGTAAAATTAATAGAACTGACGAGAGTATGATGTTTTGTTTAGTATAGTGTTTAATAAATATTTATGTTGCTTGCAATTTAAGTTCCAAGTTTCGATGAGATTGATTGCAATTAACGACATAAGATTATTATATTTTAGACTTTACAATGAATTTGGGGTCTTCATTTTAGACTTCATAAATATAGCACATAACATAGGATTGAAAGCATTATTGTGTAAGAAAGCCGGAGAGTGAAAGAAAAACGTGAGCAGAGAAAGTAGGCAAAAGAGATAGGTAGAGGGAGACTAGAGGGGGCAACCTACAATAGAAAGAAAAGTGAACAAAAGTTGGCAGAAGAGTGGAGGAAAGAAGCCTAAAGTGGTGATTAGAAAACAATTAGTGCTGGCTGAAAAGTCGCTCAGCAAGCTTGGTCGGAGGCTGGTTCACTAATGCAGGAAGCTGGGCTGTATGGAGTATGGAAGCTGCGCGTGACTACTGCATATGGCATAGACTCCAAACAGCGAACATCCTTCAGTTGAAACCCCTAGAATGCCCCCTCTGGAATGTTCGTTTTTTTAGAGCATTTTTGGATTTTTGGGTGTTCAACAGTGTTGCCCCCTTGTCACGTGCTTTGAATGCTATTACGGCTAGTGGTGGAGCATGTCTTGTTTCTTTGAGAGGACCATAGCTACGTAATATGTATTATTTGTGTAATGTAAATATAAGTTTGGCATTGAGGTGAAGCAGTAAAAAGTAAAAACCATTTTTTATACCAAGAACTGAGTTCGACACACTGAAGACACTTTAGTAACATTTTGTTCAATTATTCAATGTTGAATTGCAAAATCAAATACCGTCAGAATCGATACCAAAACCTGGCAGCAGTTGCAAAATTAACATTTTGCTGGTGCTTCACTTGCACAATATGATAAATCAATGTTAAACATCATATATATTCCTAATATTTTAATAAAACTGGTGGAATAAAGACTCCCCATATCATTGAGAAGCTCTGTTAGTGATTACAGCCGCACCATGAAACTTTTACACGACATACATGTAAGAAGTATCACAAATAATGGCTTGATGCCTTTCTCGCTGTTATTCCTTGTGTATATATAGAGGTTACAAGGCTGTACAAGTAATTACTAAATAATTACAATTAATGAGAACAAATCAAATTCTGATTTGTGTCCTTATTTCTAGGAACAAACTAATAAATATAATTAAGGAGAACAAATCAACTTCTTATTCACAAGTAGCGGCAGTGTTACGCGCAGCTACATCATGGGGGCTATTCGCGACTATCTCTGGAAGTTTTCCTATTTTTTAGTTTCATTAACACTCCAGTGTATGGAATCTGTCCACTGATATTGCCATTCCTCACATTATTAAATGTTCGCAGAACAGGGCTATGGCACATTTTGGGAAAAGGAAATAGAATGTCATTTTCTCTTTTAAACGACCTTGCTGCTAATGCATGTTAATCTACTTTGGCTATATGTATAGATATGTGGTTTGGCTTACTATCATCTACTTCCTTGCACTGTATCAAGTAATTTAGATTTGTAGACACTTATTCTGGTTTCTCTAAAACAGATTCACCAAGCGATGTGAATCAATAAATACTGGGGTTTCATTCCTTTGGTGGATGGTAGGCTTTTACTGGGTTGTCTCTGGTGATGATATCCTTCTGCAAGACGCTCCACGCTTGTACTGGTAAGCTTTTATCTTTAACATTTAAGACTAATGTTCATATATCAATTTTAATAGTATGATGTCTAATATACTTATGTATACTCACACTCATACATAGGATATTTTCTATTTGTTCCGGTGCTTAAGGTGCCTGAAAATGCTTGTGTGTGTCTATATTTATGTATATATTTGTTGATTTGGGGGTGGATTTATTATGTACGCAAGACATGCTCCTTTTGATTAGTTTGTTTTTGAATAATAGAGAGACGGAGCCTCCTTCAATGGCCTTTGTTTATAAAAGAGGATACCTACATATTTAGCTACTAGTGGCTGGTTCCTTTTAATTGAATTATGTATATAAAAATCTTTCCTTATATACCTGTATTTCAAGCAAGTGAAACACATGATTAAATATGAATCACCACTTACTACAATAGAACCAAGAGAGTTTTTCAAATTTGTCGACTTCAAAAGTACCAGGGACAATAAAAAATTTCTTGATCGAAGGCCAATTTTGGCCATCCATTTGTAACCGCATCGGTATGGGCCTTGGAGTGACAAACCTATCAGTCCTTAAAAAAGAACAAAGTTGAGTCCATTAATTGCTAGTGAAGGACCAATTTGATGTCTCAAATAAATGGCGAGCATATGTGATACGGAGGGTATTTATAGATGAACCAAACTGGGCGGTTACTCTATTTTTTTTCTATTTGATAGATGATTTGACCATGCAAAGTTTGTTGCTATACTAATGAAAGGAATGATCTGTTTTTTAATCTTTACAGGTTGGCTGTTATCTTTTTGGCATTTGATGTCTTCTTTGCCATCTTTTGTGTTGTTTTGGCATGCTTGATTGGCATTGCTCTCTGTTGTTGTTTGCCCTGCATCATTGCTATTCTCTATGCTGTTGCGGGACAGGTATGAATAAAAAATAGTTTGGACTGATTGAACAATAACATGAGAACCTTCTAATTGTTCTATTTATTTCATTTTGAGTGAATATAGGAAGGTGCGTCAGAAGCAGATCTTAGTATACTTCCAAAATACAGATTTCGATTATCAAACAATGAGGAGAAGGATAATGGTGGAGCTGGATCAATGGTTCCCATAGAAACCACCAGTGCATACTTGGCAACTGAACGAATACTTTTACCTGAGGATGCGGTATGATTTCCTGAAACACAATTTATTTCAGTTTTGTATATTTATAATTGATCACTTCTGAGAAATGGAAATCAATTGTTCAATGGAAATTAATGGTCCCCGATTTCTATTTTAGTCACTGCTGATGAACATTGTCACTTTTGTTTTCATGCATGTGAATCTGGTCATCAAAGGTGAAAAGCTAATGAAACATATTATTTAGAAACTAGCTTATGGAGTCCTTGATATTTTAGAAATTTGTGAAAGAACTGATAGATGTTGAAATTTGAGTTAAACAAACAACGGCGGGAATATCTTTTTCCCTTTTTGTATCCCTGTTATAAGAAGTTAAATTTTAATGGCACAAAGAGGCTCCAACTTTATGGACGGTTAATAAAATGCTTGACTTGAAAGAAAACACCAATTGATTGCATTATTTGAAATTTCATTTTGCTTACTAATATGTCACTTCTTTTAGTACTAACGGATGGGAGGAAAGAAGTGAAGAATTGATGCATGTTAAAGTTATGTAGCAAAAGAAAAAAGGGACTAGCAAATAAACTGATAGTAGGTGTCTATTAAGATTATGTTGATGGTTTTAATTTAGTTTCTTCTAAATATTTCTTGGAAGAGGAACTTTGTTGAAGATGTAGGCCTGAGCTCTTCTAGAAAAAAATACTAATGTACCCTGAAACCAACTTACAATTTTCAGTAGAGTTTATTTTTATTCTTATTTGCTGTTTTGCATTTCAGGAATGCTGTATATGCCTCTGTCCATATGAGGATGGAGTAGAGCTCCACACTCTTCCCTGCAACCATCATTTCCATTCTTCATGCATAGTAAAATGGCTAAAGATGAATGCAACTTGTCCTCTTTGTAAGTACAATATTCTCAAGGGAAACGAACAGGTATAACACCGTACTGGGAGTTTTCAACGCTGTTGTGTACTTTGTGTATATGTAGATATTCAAGACAAGAAACACCTATTTGCTTGGTTTTGATAATTGTTTTGCTAATTGATCTATTTAGAGAAGATTTAGGTCATTTTTTCATAAATAAGTAAGCCACGTTATTATACTGAGTATTATTTTGTCCTTTGTTAGAGTCATTTGAAAGTTATCCAATTTATGGATTATTGTAGTTCTCTGTAAAATATGTTGCCGTTTTAAAAATATAAAAATGCGGGTTCAATATGTTTCTTTATTTCTATAAAATTATCATTTGCTTTTTTTTTCTTATTTTTTAATGAATATCATTCTATCTTTAGTCTCTACTAAAAAAAAAACTTAAACCTTTGCTCTCCTCGTATTTTCCGTTATAGATAGGTAGAGTCTCTACCTATCTATAAAGGTTAACTAAATATTAAACTATAAGGCAAGGCTCTCAGAATTGCTCAAAATTTCGCACAAATTATGAGAGAAAAAAGTCCTATCGGTAGTCACTTGGCACGTAGACTACAGTTACCACCCTATGTAAGTGTAGTTAACTACTGGGACTAAAATTATTAAACGGAAATATGCTTCGGATCAAATTTGAAGAATTTTTTTTTCCCGTTAGAAACTAAAAATAAAAAATAGTAATTGTATAGGGAAAATACATGTAAAGATTTTGTCCGTTATCTGTTTTTTTTAGGGATTGTACGTAACCCATAAAAAGCGATACGCGCATTTATCTGTTGCTCATTAGTATCAAATTGTACGAATTGAGAATCCTCTTTAAGGTAAAGAACTAGAAGAAGTTATAAAATAAATTGTCTGGTTTTTTATTTTATTTTATTTTAGCAAAGTGGGCCTAAACCGTGGAAAAAAGAAACTACAAAGCAACTAAATGAGGGGTAGAAACTCCATTAACATCAGCTAATAACAACCGACTAATCTGATTTAGGCAAGACTTAACGAAATACCAAAGACTCCCCACTATCACCCCATATTTGTTAGAGCATCCACATATTGGTTGACATCACAATACAAATGACAAACTTTTACCTCCTAGTTCGATTCTAACAAGCGCCGGACGAAAATACTAATATTAAACAAATTTATGAAAATACAAATTTAAAATCATTCAATCGTTAAAGTTATTCATACACATTCAATTGCTCATAAAAAATCATCTAAGCCGTCTTCCAAAAACAAAACAAAAATCATCCATAAGAGTCATATGTGGTGTGGTATTACATTACCAATATACATCATTCATTCATCAGAACGCCCTCCTCCTACCTGAGACTTATACTGAGTAGCTGACTTTCCTTTTTCCATCCCATCTAGTGCTTCAGGAGTTACTCCCAAACTTAAGCGATCGGTAGTCATGAACAGATTTGAGGGGGCATGTGAGCAAATAAAGGGCCTATTGAGCAAAAGTGAAAATTCAATCATAACCCAAAACTACATTAAAAAAAGCCCAATATTAAAAAAAAACCCTACAAAACACAAATCTCATCTTCACTTCTTACCTCTCTTTGCTTCTTAGGGTTTCATCTCTTCTCAGCGCCGCATTCTCCTTCTCTCTCTCATCCAACAATGGCAGATCGAGGAGCTACCGGAGACAGAGCCGGATTCGGAAGAGGCTTCGGAGATCGTGGTCGAGGTGGCAGAGGCGGAGATCGTGGCCGTGGAGGTCGCCGCAGAGGCGCAGGCCGTCGTGAAGAGGAAGAAAAATGGGTTCCAGTAACAAAACTCGGCCGTCTCGTGAAAGAAGGAAAAATCCGCAGCTTAGAACAAATCTACCTCCACTCTCTCCCCATCAAAGAACATCAAATCATCGACACCTTAGTCGGTCCCACTCTGAAAGACGAAGTGATGAAAATCATGCCGGTTCAGAAACAAACCAGAGCCGGTCAACGAACCCGGTTCAAAGCTTTTGTAGTTGTGGGTGATAACAATGGTCATGTTGGGTTAGGTGTGAAGTGTAGTAAGGAAGTTGCTACTGCGATTCGCGGTGCGATTATCCTTGCGAAATTGAGTGTGATTCCTGTGAGGAGAGGGTATTGGGGGAATAAGATTGGGAAGCCACATACTGTGCCGTGTAAGGTTACTGGAAAGTGTGGTTCTGTTACTGTTCGTATGGTTCCTGCTCCTCGTGGTTCTGGTATTGTTGCTGCTAGGGTTCCTAAGAAGGTTTTGCAGTTTGCGGGGATTGATGATGTTTTTACTTCTTCTAGGGGATCCACCAAAACCCTTGGCAATTTCGTTAAGGTTTGTGTTTTTTTCCTTTTATTTTAATTTTAATTGTTTTTTCTATGTTATATGAAATTATTGTCTCATTCATTTATTTGATTTTTAACTAATAGTATATATGCATATGTAAAATGTCCCTTTGAGTTGTATGCTTTGGGCCTGTTTGGATAAACAACTTATTTGTGGCTTATAGCTCAAACTGTATGTGCTTGCTTAAGCTATTTTAATAGAAGTTTGTACATGCTATAAGCTGTTTTCATAAGCTATATTGGAGAACTTATAGAAATTAACTTGAAAAAATCTTATGAAAACTGTCATAAGCTGATTTCATTAGTTCTCTCAAACAGTCTTACAAAATTTATGCTAGTAGATAAGCTCAAATAAACCAATCACAATAGACCCGTATGATAAGAAGCACAAATACAGGCACTATACGCAATTAATCATTTGCATAACTTGTGTGATTATATGTAGCAAAGTTAGTGCCAGTGTTAGTTTGGGTATGACACAATTTATCTACTTTCTATTTACTATCTAATCGTGAGATAGATAGACACAAGTGAATAGTGATGGATAAGTGGAATCCATTTAAATAAGTGAATTCACTAATGGGTCCACTAATCTTCCACTTGTTTCTATATCTATTTCCCTTGAATAGATTAGATAAATGGAGCAAATCTGAACTCTACTCAGACATGCTTTCAAATGAATTGTTGGTGCTAAATAGGTTTTATGTGAGGACAAACTTGAGTGATCAATCTTATTCTGAGTAAAATATAGAATGTTACTTGTTAAATGTGAGTATAATAAATTGAAGTGAAAATAAATGATGGCTTGATATTTCAATTAATTTTTTTGAAGGATGCTAGATATTTCAATACGATTGATTATGTATGTATATTTGTATAATATAAATCTTTAATTTGTTCATCAATGTTTATATTACCTACTTTACATTTTAAATGAATTTGCTTACTTAGAAGTCAGATGATCGAATTTAACACGAAATGGAAATGTCTTGTGTATTTTTGAATGCAAAATGATAAACTATAATGAGTAGTTTTTGTGTTGGTTTGTGTCGTTAGATTATAGTTCTGATCTTTTTTTCTTCCTGCAATTGAATCTATGTATGCCAGAATTTGTTACTCTTGTTTCTTCATTACCTTTGCTGTAAACAGTGTTATTAATGCTGTCTATATTTGCAGGCTACATTTGACTGTCTGATGAAGACCTATGGTTTCTTGACACCTGAATTCTGGAAGGAGACTCGCTTCAGCAAATCTCCATTCCAAGAGTACACCGATATGTTGGCTAAGCCCACAACAAAGGCCTTGATCTTGGAGGAGGAAAGGGTGGAAGCTTAATTTTACCAGTTTTTGCTTTTATTGGATAATCTATGTTAAGCATGTTAGGATCTAGTGCTTTCATACTTTTTTGTTGCTACTGTGGTTTACTTTCTTTTTGAGGAACAAAGTATTTTTTTTTTATTGCATTTGGTTGTTTTAACTTTTTAAGTTATAATTGAATGGATTTTTGCGAAGTTTCAAATGCCATAGTTTTTTACCTGTTTTCTTTGTCTGCTGCAACTGAATGGTAGAGTTAAGCGATGGAGAATAAAGTGGCTTAGTCGTTCCCTCTAGATATTTAGAGTCAGATAGTTGCCTCAGAAGGGCCGTGAATAATTTGAGAGGATAGTGATATTTTTATTACGGGTTAGCAATTGTTACAAAATTAATTAATTCTGCAAATTTTATAGATTGATTAGATTGGTCCATTTTAAAGTTTAAGAAAAAAGTTACTTTTTCATTGGGTTTGGTTACTGTGTCCACTACAAGTAGTATAGTTCCACCAAGGAATGTTTGCTTGTTTGTGGCTTTATGCAGCCTCTGTTTGTTAGAATTGCTCGAGTCAAACGAAAAATGCAAACAGATGAACACATTACAGTACTTATTTTTGGAATTTAGAAGCCGAATTGGTGAAAAAAGCATTCTTCCACCAAAATTGTCTTAAATTTTCTAGTACATGGGTGTGTTAGAGGCAGAGTTGCCTGCAGATCCAAACATGAAAGGGTATAGAGCACACAGTAGGAGAAAGAGGGAGGTGTGGTGCAGGCATGGAGTATACTAGTTGAGGGCTCATTGCTTGTGAGGTTGTGTTGGGATTTGGATTGTCTAACTCTAGGATTGTAACTTCAGTATCTTTGTTAGCCAATGGTTTCATTAGACAATATCTTTGAGTGTATAGAAGAGAGATATTGATTAATGAAATAAGATTGCCTTGATGAAAGGGAATGGAGAGTAAAGAAAGAGGATTTGAATCGATGCTTGATTTGAAAGGCCCCTAATGACATGGAACATGCCATGGTGTAGAAACTGCACTTATTTGTGCTTAATAGAGGTAATTTGGAGTACAATTTGCCATGTTTCCAGTATTGATGCTTATAGCTCAGTTTTTGTTTTTTATTTATGGATATGGAAAATGTTAATAAAAGCTCTAAGGACATTTATGCATGTTTGATGTAGAAATAATGAAGATATTACAAAAGTCAACATTTGAGTAATTTTTGGATTTGTTGATGTTTCCCAATTACGATGTAATTTGTGTTTTCACTTTTCATTAATTGAATTGATCCTTGCGTCTTAATTCAAAAAGTTTTGATCACCTATTATCAAGATGATTGATTGATTGTTCTACCACAATTACCAACATATTAATTTTATTAGTGGATTAACCAACATATTGGAGTTAAAATTTGTTGTCACTTGATGCTTTCTCCAAATTTGAGTTTCTTGCATGACTAAATAAAGAATCTGGGGAAAATAACATAAGTACCGTATGATCGAGCAATATTACTACAATGTCTGTTGAAAGACAATATGTAATCTCTCGGCGCCCAGTACTTCAACTCATCACAGGTTAGGCATGCAAGAAATTCAAATTTGGAGAAAGTATGAAGACAGCAAAGTTTATAACTATGGAGAGCATGTGGTTGACGATGAACAAGAAACATTATATTGATTAATAATTGAGGAACATTTCAAGAATTGACATAAGTAAATCAGACAGGTTATATTTTCTGCATTGAATTCTTGTATGATTCTTTACAATTTCGTCTCAATTCTCAGCTTGTAACTGAGAGGGCTCAGCCTTTACCTTTTGTTGTCTTACTCATTTGTGACTGTTGCCACAGTCAACAACAATAACAGTAGCATTCGAAATTTTGACAGAATGATATTATTAACCAAGCATTCGAAATTTTGACAGAATGATATTATTAACCAAGCATTCAAAATTTTGTCATCAAGTCGTTTAACAGCAAACAAGTGACTGATGGTTCATATGGTAAGTATTACACTCTTTCTTATTTAAGGTAAAATCATTATGTTATGTTTGATGTATCACATAATAACTTGAAGTTGAAGCAAATGTTGCACATTTCCTTCCAGAAATTACCAAACTTCAAAGCATAACAAAATACAGTCAACTATCATGCAAGAAAGTTTAAATTACATTCGTTTTATTTAGTACTGCTTCCATCTTATGTGTACTCCAGGATGCTAGCTAAAATATAACAGCTGAAATGCATTCATATTGAAGACCCTGAAACAAAATTCAATTTCAGTATTTAGATACAAGCAGCGGAATTTGCACGGAATAAACCTCTCATGTAGTCAAACAAAAATAGACAATTTTCTATTTATCAACTGTGAAAGAAAAACTAAGCAGTTAATCATTTTATGCAGGGAAGTTAACTCAAATAGGTTAACTTAGATTTTTAATCAAAATAATTGTAGTTTCATTGAGTTTAGCATATAACTTCCAAATAGTCTTGGAAACAACACTAAAGCAGTGCAATTTCCTTGGAATCAATGGAATATGGGAGCAAATAAAAATAGCCATGAAAAAAGATAAAAACAAGTAACTAATCATTTAATCAGGACATGTACATGTAGATTAACTTAACAAACAATTATGGGATTGATATTGTCTTTGATGATATGTTATTGATCACTGAGAAATGCAATACAAATTGTAGAAGTGCTTTAGTTACACACATGTATCAACAATGATAATATTAAAATTGTCATATGATTAATGAATTTCGGTAGTTAATTAAGCAACTATCCCAAGGCTAAAAGTATTCATTTAAAACATATAAATTAAAATAGCAGAGTAAGAAAGAACAAAAGTACTTGCCTGTCATTCATGCACTTTAGAGCAACTAGCCAGGTACTCTGATCACTGCTTCCACCACCTGAAGATTCTCAATATTAAAGCATTCAAGAATTTGGAGTAGGTTTCTCTCCAAAACGGCAGTAACGATATTGAGCCTATAAAACCAACGAAACTAGTGAAGAATCCTATCCCCATGCTCATGTATAATGCTTCCAAAAATATTGAATTGTCATCTTCTGCATCAGTTGTCGGCACTTGATGTTTTGGTGGATCTTCTCCAGGACATTTAATATCAAGTGGTTCTCCACAAAGATTATAATTGCCTTCAAAACTTGAAGCGCTGAATGTCTGCAGCTGCCTTCCAATTGGAATTTTTCCATGTAGTTGATTGTTTGACAAGTCCAACCAAGTGAGACGATCAATATTAGCTAGACTGGAAGGAATTCTGCCTGAAAGACGGTTTCTGGACAGATCAAGAAATTCATGTGACTTGAAGTTTCCTATGTTTGAAATGATTTCCCCACTGAGATTGTTCCTTGACAGATTTAGGGATTTCAAACCAATTAAGCACTCCATTTCAGTTGGTATTTCCCCTGTAAGATGGTTGCTTGAGAGATCAATGGTTTTTAAAAGCTTATCTGCATTTCTGTAGGGTTGATCTACACCTTTCTACATCAAGAATATGTTGACAACGTATGGTACAAAAAAAGGCGAATTCGTGGGTGAATACGAATCATCCGCTAATGAAGTTGAGTTCATGGTGTCTACAGCCATCGATGTAAAATTGTTTACACATGGCGGAAGTCCTCCTGATAAGCTATTTAGTGACATATCTAAGACATGCAGTTTTCTCAAATAACAGAGATTTGAAGGTATACTTCCACTGAAGTTATTGGCTCGGAGGCTTAAGATTACTAGTTGGTGTAAACTGCCTCCAATCCATGAAGGTAGCGGACCATGAAACGTATTTTCTCCAAGGTCAAAGATAGCCAACTTGTCTGAGCAATTCTTCAATGAAGAAGGAAGTTGTCCACTCAAACTATTATTTCTTAAAACCAAAGCTTGCATGTTAACAAGGGCACCCATCGACAATGGGATCTTTCCCGACAACTTGTTATTACTGAGGTCAACATAGTATAATGAGGTTAAATTATTCCAACAATCAGGCAGCTCACCCTTTAATTGATTGTTTGATATATCCAAAAGGCCTAAAGAGTTAGGTTTAATATTGCTGCATAGAAAGGACACTAAATCTGAAAATTTACTATTAGAGAGATGCAATGCTACTGCTTGCAAGAAAAGTGAAGGAATGGAACCTTCAAGTTGATTTGAACTCAAGTCTATTTCAGGATTGTAGGTAAACTCGAGTTTCAAATTGGAAACCTTGCCAGTGATATTGTTTTTTGAAATGTCGAGCTCCAATAAGAGTTTTTGGGTGAGGATCCAATTAGGAAATGTAGAATTGAGATTGCAAGATGCTAGAAACAAATATTGTAATTGAAAAGGAGGAACCCAATTTGCACCAACTTCCAATTTGGAGAGGTTAGTGAAATGGGATTCAGAGACAATGCCTTCAAAAGAGTTTCCGCCTAGATTCAAATACTCTAACTCCGTAAGTGATCCAATGCTCGTGGGTATTTCTCCAATTAAATTATTGTCATCTAGAATCAACCATCTCAAAGATGAGAGGATTGACAAGTCAGGTATCGTGCCAGAAATATGATTATTCAATAAGTATAGGTCTTGTAACGAGGAAACATTTCCAATGCATCGTGAATAGTTATTATGGATGATAAAATCTGAAATCCCTCCATTCAAGTGGTTATCAGGAGCTTCAAATGACTGCAAGGTGCATATATTTCCAATGGATGTTGGGATCTTGCCTTCTAGACTGTTCTCTGAGAGAGAGAGATGCACGAGTGAATGCATTACGTTGCCAAAATCATCAGGAATGGTACCTCTTAACAAGTTACCATAAAGTGAAAGAAACTGCAACAATGAAAGATTTCCGAGTTGGAAAGGGATTTCTCCAACGAGTTCATTGTAGCCAAGATCAAAGTGTCTCAACTGTGAGAGATTGCCAAGTTGAGAAGGAATCTTCCCATGATAATAACTATTTGAGAGATTAAGGTATCGTAACTTGGTGAAGGAGCCAATCAATTTTGGGATTTGAGTGAAAATAATCAAATAACTGAGATCTAAATATTTTAAATGTTGTAACTCAGTTATTGAAGGATTTATTGTAGTCCTTTCACCACCCAAATAACATGTTTTCCAAACCATGCAAATCGAGACTTTGAACATAACCTGTTTGTTTGTTGCAACGAACTCCTTTCCATTTACAACAATCCGTGTTTTGATTGTTGTTCCATGTCGACAACATGTCATACTCATCTTCAAGGTCTTGTTTGAATGTGAGGAGTGCATGTCTCTCCCTCTCTTTGCACTTCATGTCTCCATTCTCCGTTGTTGAGTTGAACCCAACAATGGAGGACAGCACCAACAATACATGGAACATAAGAATAATAATATAATTTCTCGTCATAATTTTACCAACAAAGTAAAACTGAGTTTCTTTAAATGATACTATATTCTCAAGAGTATTACAAACACACATACATAATTCTCAAACTAAAGAATATGTTTAAGAAAGTTTTTTTTTTTTAAAGAAAGAATTATGTTCAACAAAGATTTTTTTCCTATTTCCTCTTATTATCTTATCTTTTAATTTCTTGTCCTTCACTACCATTTTCCACATTGGGGTATCTTTTTTGTAACAATTGTTTTTTCTTTGTATTTCGTTAAGATACATAATTGTAGTCTAATTTTTATCGTCCATCCATTTAATGTTCAAATGATACACATGGTCAAAGATAAGATTTTGTCATTTATACAATCTCAATTCTTGATTGATGGAACGAAACAACAATCCAGAATAAATAATTGTATCTCATACGTGTGGTCAAGGACAAAGGGATTTCGAATTAATTCATGCACTTGAAAATCTTTGTGATTGTTGCAGCTATTATGAGTGTTTTTTATTCATACTAATCTAAATTAAAATTATAAACCAATTTTAAAAACTTAAAAATGCACAAAACCCAATACGATTGGATGTGTTTATATGTTCTTTTGTCAAGCATAGACACTAGACACTATTAATCATTTGCAAAACTTGACACGATTGTATGTAGCTAGGTTAGTGCCATTGTTAGTTCGGATAGACACAATTTATCTACTATCTATTTACTATCCATTTATGAGATAGAGACAGGAGTGATAGATTAATGGGATCAATTTAAATAAGTGAAGCTCACTAATAGGTCCACTAATTTCCACTTGTTTCTTATCTATCTCCCTTGAATGGACCGTAAATAGAAGGTAGATAAATTGAGTAAATTTGAACTCTACCCATATATGCTTTCTATATGAAGTGTCGATCCAACATAATGGTGGATTTAAGAGAGGGGGGAGCAAGTGGCTTTAGTCGTTGTTCCCTTGAGATCTTAGTAGTCATGATAGTTAGCCTTAGAAGTAGTGATGTGAATTTGAAAGTAGTCCTCCTTTTAAGTGTTTCAACCTCGTTCATTGGATCCCTTCCCTCCCTAAGGGATTCTTCCTTAATTAGGGTAGTTTCACTGTATCATATTCTACTTTGTGGAATGTTTCCAAGAGATAAATCTTGTTGCAGATGCCTTGTACAAGTCTTAGGAAAGTTCAATCTTGATTATGTTCCTTCCTTTTGCATATCGTGTGTTTGATGCTGACTCGTTGTTCTTGTTATGCAGTGTTGATTACACGAATCGAATGTTATATGGCTATATCATGTTGTTTTAAGCAAGCAATGTCATATTATCTAATCATAAATCATGTTTAATAATGAACCATATATATAACTCAACCTGGAATTACAATTCTGTAAGGTGACAGTAAGAAAAACTTGTTTAACATTTTTTTCACCATGACCTCCAAAAACCAAACTATAGCAGAAGCAATAAGAAGCGGTAAAAGCAAGTTGATTCAAGATAAGTTGCTCCTGTCCCAAATATTGACTTCATAATTTAATTCTAAGTATTTCCGGTGTTAGTGTAATTCAAATAATCGCTCAAAAAATAGTATATTTTCTATTAGTACAAGTGTTCAGAGTGTCCGTCTATCCGTTCTTTTTATTGCGCAAATGAATATAAATTATAACCATCATTTTTTTGTGAAATTAGTTAGACTTTGATTAAAATTATAGGTATAAATATTTGTAATTTCAAATTGTAACCCCTAAGATCAACCTTTATATTTCTATTTTTTTTCCTAGGAATCTATTTGATAATTTCAAAATAGTTCGCGTACCTATTTACAAATTATAATGAATTCAACGACCTATATATCATGTCAAAGTTGATTAATAATTATGGTAGCTTATATTTAAAGATATTTTTTGTTTCAAAATAACTTACAAAGAGACACGGTGACCATATCCCAACAAATCATGGAATCATAGTACTGAATCATTTATGTTTCCATGATGTTATGTCTAAAAAGTTGGTACAATCATTTATGGTACAATCATTGTTATTGTGCAATCATTTTGATTTTCTTAATTTCTTCCAAAAATTCATCAAGATTCCGATCAGAGGATCCACCAATGGCCACTGCTTCCTCCGCCATTTTCTTCCACTTGATTGCATTTTGCTTCAAATCCTCAGCTTTTTCCCCTATTGTTGCTTCTAATAAGCACTTTTTCACCTCATCTCTTGTTACAAATTTATTTTCAATCATACCATAACCCAATCTAATCCCTACACCAAAAACATCTACCAAAAACTTTGCATTTGTGACTTGATCACCCCATGCTGGAAATGTCAACATTGGAACTCCTAAACTAAGTGCTTCTATTGATGAATTCCAACCACAATGTGTTATGAAACATACCAATGAAGGATGAGCCAATACTTCTTCTTGTGGACTCCATTTCACAACTTTTCCTCTCTCACTTGTTTCCTCTAAGAACCCATTTGGCAAAACATGTTCTTTTAACCCTACTTCCTTAGGAGGTGGTTTTAGTACCCACAAAAATGAAACATTAGAATCCAATAACCCATATGCAATTTCATTCACTTGTTCTTGTGGAAGGTACACAATAGTCCCAAAAGAAATATAAACCACAGAATCTTTTGGCTTTGTGTTTAGCCACTCTATAATATTACAATCATCACTCTTAACAAAATCACCGCGAATATTACTTGCACCTTTAATATTTGGATTTTTAAACAATGGACCAACAGGTCTTATGAGGATTGATTTTTTTGTAATATAGTCAATGAAATCATGCTCTAGTTCTTCATAGGTTTCTACTAAAACACAAAACACTTTAGATAAATTCTTAAACTGTTCTAAGATGAGTGCCCCTAGAAATGGATATGGACTAAAAGGATGCAGAAAATCCGGGATTTCATTGTATTTAAGAACTTGAAAAGGTAATTGAACATCAATATAAGGTTCTTTTTCTGAAGGGAAACGTACCAGTTTGTTGAAATAGTTATAGTAAGCAGTAAAAACTGCAGTGGATTGAACCCATAACAAAACAGAAGGAATACCATGTTCATGAGCTACATCACAAACCCAAGGAACAAAAGGATTGTTTATGATACAAGAAATTGGTTTGTTTGACTCAACATGATTCTTGATCATTTGAGACACAAATGGTTTCCCAAAAAGTTTTAGTTCTTCTATGTAGTCACAAAGATTTGCCCTAATAGGATCATCATCTTGTAAACCATCATCAAAGAACTCAAAAGTGATAGAACCATCACCTATTGATGTGAGTGATTTTTCAATGATGTTGTTAACAGTTTGTATGTCCTTGCCAGCTTTCTTTGTTGTGATGAAGATGACAGAAGCACCCTTTGCAGCAAGACACTTTGCTAGTCTAAGAAGAGGGTTTATGTGTCCTTGTCCTGGAAATGAGATAAGAAGGATATGAATGGGAGTTTTGGATCCCATTTTCTTTTTCTTTGATGGTTGCTTTAGACAAGACTTTAATTTATAGTAGTTGTAGCATGGGAATATACTTTCAATTCCATTTTAGGAACCATATATTAACAACAATTATTGTTGCTCTTGTGACAAAAAAAAATACAATCATTTATTGTTGCTCTCATTAGAAATAGAAAGTTGTTAGGATTTTCCATAACAAAAGTCCAATATTTTATTAGGGATACTTGTGGTACGGTTTGAATCGATTTTGAAATAAAAAGTTATTCAATTTTAAGATAAATTATATGTCGTTCATTTCGATTTTAGATGATTAGTTTATAAAAACGATTCAATTCAATTTAATGCAGTTTATTTTAGATTGGTTTTTAAAAAATTAGTTATAAATGCACAATACAATATAATAGTATATTATAAATTAGGGTAATGCTATAAAGGGAAATAAGAAATAAATCTTGTATTAAAAATTTAAATTTTTACCCTTTCTTTCTTTTTCTCTTCTCTCCTTCTCAAACCCTAGCCGTCATCCCTTTCTTCTTCTTTTTCTTGTCAGATGGGTGATTCATGGTCAATTTTGACCCAAAAATTATCTCTCCGAGTTGTTTTTCCTTCTATCCTAATTAAATAAGTGATTTCACATATTTTCTGTTTTCTTTCGTTTGTTTTTGTGATTTCGTCGTCTCTGAACGACTCTGTTTGTTTTGATTTTCCGTCTTTGTGTGGTGTGTTTTTGATTTCCCTTTTTAGTACGGTGTTTATTTGATTCAGGTTGAAAGATTAGCTTTGAGCAAGTGAATATCTGATTAATGACAATGACTTTGGCGTCGTCAACGTTGCAGATCCAGAGACATGAGTATTCCGGAGACTTGAATATAGTCATATTAGTCATATTTGTAGGCATAAGTACTTTGCCGTTTTATGCTATTAACATGGATGTTGTGAGTTTGTTCACAAATTAATCCTTTTTGTTTTTAGCGAATTTGGTTTTGTATTATATCGATGTACCATATCAATTTGAATGAATGAATATCGTTTATTTGTCTAAAAAAAAATTATATTATTAAACTTTTACAATATTGAACGCATAATTTCCAAGAAAATACTTCTTTAAGGGCACAAGCTATCGTTTTTCCCTATAAATTAATATTATGGGATAAAAACCATCGATTATTTTTGAAACATAAAACGTTATAAAAAATAATAAATTAAACTAATACATCATTCGATCACTATTATAAACAAAAATCTACATTTTAAATTATTCAATAAATGATGTATATGATCTTTATTATAATCCAAAACCTAATATAATACTAACAAAAAATATTTTAAAAAGGTATTAAAATGTATGTATGTGCCTCCAAGAAAATGTATGCACGTGGTTTGGTCCGTCGTGGATTTAGTATATAAAATATGTGACAGGCTTGCTAATAAATTACTAGTAATTAGGGTGGACAAATACGGGTCAATCCGAATTTACCTGACAAATCCAACCCTAGTTTACACATTTGGTTTTGATTAAAACGGGTTACGGGTAAATTCTACGGGTTAATATGAGTATATTCGGTTTGGGTGCTTATTTTGAACCTATTGGAACCCGAATGAACCCGATCAAACCGATATTATTATTAATTTAATATTTATATTATTAGTTTTCATGTGGTAACCCCAACATACTTTCTGTCAAACGGTGGATTCTAGGGTGAACCATCAAACAAGTAGTTCACCAGTGAACCACTTTTGTACACCATCCGATTTAAATTAAAGGTTTAGATGTGTTAGAGATAAAATTAAGAACACAAATATATTTCCGCACACTATCCTTGTTCTCATCTTTCTCGTTTTTGGCTATGACTCTCATGAGTTCAACAACACCGTTGAAACCCCATTTATTGCCCCTCCACGACCACCACAACCCCCCTTTCCTAAAAGATTAATTCAAAATATATAATTAGAAACTACTTTTTTTCCTTAAAAAAACTCATTTCACTTCACAAGTCCTATTCAAAATCTATGAACACCCTTTCTTGGATTTGGCTTTGATTCAAAGAGAAAACTCAATCTATAGTTGATAGTTTGAAATGGCAACAGAAGGAATTAGGTTGATGTCATAACTCACTATGTAACCCTTTTGTATACAATATATATTACAAAGACAAAAAATGTTGGATATGAGAGTAAAAGAACATTTTTATGTGCGTTTTTTATTGTTGGGAAACAAGAATATGAGAGAGTTGGTGAGGTACCATTAATGGAAAAGTGGAAGGAAGAGGCAAGAGCAAGAGGGATGAAGATGGAAAAAATGATTTAGTGTTGGCAGTGTATGGTAGGATCTATAAGTTTAATGAATTTAATGGCTCTCAATTATTGCTCATGGTGGACTCGGTGAAGCACTTGTCTGATGATGGTTCACCCTAGAATCCACCTCTGTCAAACACCATATAACATAAAATAAAATCACAAATTATAAGAAGAACAAAAACTAGATCTAGATTTTTCTTCCTTTCTTTATTTGTTTCTCTCTCTAACGAGATCTTCTTCTTCTCTGTTTCTAATTTCTTCTTCTTCCATCCTTAGCTTCTATCATTCTTCCTTTGTTTGACCTATCTTCTCTCCATTACTTGTATCAATTTCTAGATATGTTTATCTTTCTTGTTTGTTGATGCTGGCTGTGTTGAATATTTGAAGAAAAAATTGGTTGTTGTTGTTGCAGTTAATGGGTTTTTTTTTTTTTTGAG
>Ga0228710_1002346_pt1 | contig 29771 bp, 16 predicted proteins | sample MedpolnodulmetaG_FD_177995 | JGI IMG/M metagenome (GOLD analysis project Ga0228710, IMG submission 177995) | Root nodule microbial communities from Medicago polymorpha collected in Santa Monica, California, United States - pink nodules | ecosystem: Host-associated > Plants > Roots > Nodule...
ATTAGAATAAATATTGAATTAGAATAAAATCGAATTTATTTTCTAATTTCGAATTTATTTTAAGTGCTTAAATAAATTAGAATTTATTTTCTAATTTCGAATTTATTTTAAATGCATAAATAAATTAAAATATTGCAAATAAATAATTTAGAATAAAGTGAACAAATAATTTAGAATAAAGTAAATAAAATAATTTTGAATAAAGTAAATAAAATAATTTGAAAATAGTAAATAAATTAAAAAAAAAAGCCACTGTGCGCCACTTAACTAACACCACGTAACTTAACTTGCGCATTGTTTTACACTTGCGTAAGTTAACTAGCGCAGGGGCATTTTGACTGCAGGAAGCGAGTGTTTTGTGCTGGAGGAAGAGCAAAAATCAAACTATATATACACACCGAAGTTGGGTCTGCTCAGCTAGAGTTTATGGATCTTAAAGCAACATATTTAGTCATGGTTAGAACACTGCTTTTGGGGCCACTAACAAGTTTTCTTTTCTTTTTTAAGTTGAAAGTTGTAAGCAATTCTTTCATGAAGAACCTTTTATTTTATTCTTGAAAGCGATACCATGATTTGTAGTAAATATTTGAGTAGCTATAGGAAACAAAAATTAGTTTTACTTTTGGTCTTAACCCATTGATTTTTAGTTAGTTTTCATGAACTCAGATTCTTCTGAATGATTTATCCTTATCTAAAACTTATTAATTAGCTACTTGAGCTCAATCAATTAATTATAAAATTTTAGAATGAAACATAAACATATGGTAAAAGTGTTAGCAATAATCTAACTAACACCATTTCCAAATTAACACCCTTTTAGATATTACTCAAATTTTAATGTTAGATCTAATATTTTTTGTCTTTGAATCTTCTGCTCTAATAAGCTTTTGGATATTTAAAATATCTCATCCTACTTGGTGCTATTTTAGATATTACTCAAATTTTAATGTTAGATCTAATACCTTTTGTCTTTGAATCTTCTGTTCTAATAAGCTTTTGGATATTTTTCTTAAAAATAAAAAAAATAAAAAGCTTTTGGATATTTAAAATATCTCATCCTACATGGTGCTACTAGCTCAACTAGAATATCTTATTCTTTTTTGATTAGGTATTTCAAATGAATATATGTAATTGAATTGCAACAAGAAATGCAATAATAATATTTTTTTTAAAAAAGTATTTTATGAACCAAACATGTAAGGGGGTGATTATATATAGAATTTTAAATTTTGGGTGAGTGATAGAAAAATAATTTTTCTAATATTAGCTAGATCTAAGACATCCAAGATGTGGTCACTGGCCAGTGAGGCTGGATTGTTTCATCAAATGAAAATTTATTTCTCAAAGATGAAAGTAAAATAAAATTTTTATAAGGAGTCAGTTCTTTTGTCTTTACAGTCAATTTGTCTACCTGTTTGAAGCTCATCACATCTGAAAGCCAGTGAAGTGTGTGACATACAAGTCAAATATGCAACAATAACCTTCACAAGTTTTTTTTTTTACAATGTATCTCATGCTTTTCATAAAAGTGAAAAAGTGCAGCCCCTTTAGGTATCACAAGCCTAATTCTCCTGTATTTTTCTTTCATAATATTCGAAGAGATCTAATATTTTGTTTAAACATGTCACAAACTCCCACACACAATCGGTGCTAAGAATATCCTCCAAAAAGGCAGAAAACTTTCATAAGCATAACATTTTTTTTTTTGATCAATATTCATAATAATGCTAATATTTATACCATCCATAATGGTGGGTGCTTCACCTATTAAACACCGGGTTAAATAGGCACCCACATTGTAGAGTAATATTTATTGGTACTTATAGAGAATGGTGCCTATATAAGCACCTTCTCTCTTTTCATTTTATGTGTGAATTTCAATTAATATTTTCCAATGAAATAAATGAGTGTTTTGGAAATGTAATAATACAGAGTTATTAGTGGGACCTATTAATAAATTTTGTTGTGGTGTTGGGTTGGAGAAATTGAGTGTTTATTAGGTATTGACATTAAAAAATTATAAAATGAATGATGTATTCATGTGAGGTCCACTTAAGCACCCAAACAGGGGAGCTCCATTGTAGATGGTCTTGGTTATGTTGGATTGAGGGTTTTGGTTGGAGGGAAGGGATATATCGCAAGTGTTTGAAAATATGAAAATCAAAGAATCATTAAAAAAAATGTCATTTTAGATGTATCAAAATTACAATAACATTTTGAAATGTGTTTTTGCAAGTTAGTTTAGTCTTTGAATGTGTCGTTTTTTAGTTTGATTTTAATTACAACCATGGTTTCAAAAGTAAACGGTGCGAAATTCGCATATAGAGAATGCAATATTGGATCACATACATCTACAAGTTGTGAATAAACATTTGATTATTTAGGGTTCAAACTTAGGGTTTAAAGATTACATCTTTGTGATTAAATATTCGAGAGTGACCTGCCCACTTATTATTAATCTATAAAGCACACCCAACAATTTTCAAATATGTCTACCGTTGGTCGATTTGATCTATAAAATTACTAGTAAAAATACAGTATGACATGTTTTATAATTTCAATTAGTTCAAAATTTTTACTATAATTTCAATTATAGTAAAAAATTGGTTATTTACTCTCTTTTAGTATTTGCCACTCGTTGGATTCTTTCATGGAATGGAATGAAAAATTATTTCGCAAAGAAATGAAAATCGATAGGGAACTTGTGCCTTTCTTTTCTCTTGTCTTTGCAATCAATTTGGTGGGTGCATGTATTAATATAAGGGGTATCAATCAATCCCAGCACATATGCACAACAACCTTCACGATTTCTTCTACATGGTAATACATTTTATCTCATGCCTTTCATAAAAGTGAAAAAGTGCAGCCACTTTATAGGACCACTATGTGACTTTGGGTAAAACTATAGCACAAGATTATTTCTTCAGTATTTTTCTTGCATATATTCGAATATATCTTATCTTTGCAAACATCTCACACCCTTGATGAGTTCATTTTTTTAATCAATGAGGAGTTTGTGAAAATAAAATTTTCAAAAGAGCACCACCCAACAATGTTATTTCAATTTCCTTAGAAAAAAGAAAAAAATATCACATTAATGATTTCATTACTGAACAGTCTTTATTTATATGATAATATTTTCATGCAACTTATATGATACTTAATTACTAATATAAACAAAGAATATTCCAGTCACTTTTGGTATCTTTGCATTGCAGTCATGATATGTGGAATGACTGGTGGCTTCTATCACTAGCTAAAAAAGTGAAGCAACCAATAGCTTTGCAGATTTTGATTATTCCAATACTTATGGACCATGCCAGCCAGAAAAAAGATCACAAAGCATCACAACTTGATTCACAATTTATGATCACCATCCTTTTCATCTGCTAGGGTTTCTAGAGAGCAACAACATACTAATGTTATCGACCATGAAGACAACTCTCGGCTACGTCTTTATTCAAAATCTTAAAGAATTAGGGATTGTAGGTGACATAATAGCTTGTCACACAAAGGTAGCTTAGTATGTAAGTTAAAGGACGTTGAAGGAGTTTAAAGTATAAGGTCCTGGGTTCGATCCCGAGAACTAACATGCTAACATATAGGTGTGATCAGATCTCTGATATATTCTTTAACATTGGTGTATATGTGTCATATCTCATTTATATCTCTGATATATTCTCTACCATAGATTCACTTCCATGATGGCAAAAAGTGCAAGGGAACTTTTCTATAGCACTCCATGTTTGCAGTATAAAATAATATATACCAATTAGGAAGGGGACAAAACATCACATATTCACATATTGGTGGAGAGGGTCATATTTGATTCCTCTATTGTAACTCACATCACATTGAAAGTAAGTCTTGTATTACATGGGTTTTGTAATTCATTTCAGATGATATTTAAAGCATATATGCATGATATAATTGAGCATCATCCTTTATTTGTTTCTTTACTTTCTTTTCCTTTATCCCAATACAATCATATGTCAAATAAAATGATTAATCATAAATCAGGTTAAAGCTAAAGTTTAAAAAGTATGTTCATACATTGTGTATGTGGTAAATCCATCATTGCATGTGCATAACTTTTCAAAATATAAAAAAGTATTATGGCAGATATGGTCATGAGAAAAATCATTTATAAAAAAAACTCTTTACCTCTTTTAGAATATGACAAAAGCTCTCATAATCTTATGATGTAGGTCCATTTTAAGAAGAGGAATGATAGAGGATGAAAACACAAAATAAAGAGAAATAGAAGACACATAGATGTGATTAATATGCTTTGGCAATTGGTCTTGTTATAAAAGTAAAGAAGTGATTAAGGAATTATAGGTATGATTTATTAATCTCAATTTTCTATCCTATTGATGTGTTTTGAACTTTTGTTCATACATAGTCAAATCAAGTTTTGTTTGTTTATCAACTATATTTCGATCCACGAGTAAATCAATAATTTTGAAATTATAAGGATGGATCAATTTCGTCATTTAACTTGAACAATGTCGGTCAATGAAGTCATTTTTTTCAAATTTTGCACTACAAATTTAAAGGTTTTATGTTTATCTTGATGCAACATGAAACTATTAAAGTCAATATTCATGTCTTTCATTGATTTTGATGGGTGTTAATCAAAAATATATTTTGATTGAGGGACCTAATTGCATGATGTTCTTCAATTCAAAAGACTAAATTGCTATTTTGTAAATTTGAGAAACTAAATTGACCGACTTTAACAATTTCAAGCACCAAAATGCTAATTTACTCCTCAATCCCCAGTCAACTCAATCACTTGAACGCAAATTGTATAAATTTCTAGGTTTGAGGAGCTAATGGAAATATGTAACATTCCTTGTAGATGAAGGTGTTTGTCAATTAAGAAGTTAATGAGTTCTGGTCCCTCAAGGTTAGTTAACGATTGTGCATAGAAGAGATAACCACATAATACAATCATGGATAAAATACAAAAGCTATATGATGGCCATTATCCTCTTTATATTGTGTCAATATATTTATTCTAGAAATTACATACCACAATACAAATTTAGAAAAATTACATTTTTTTCAAAAGACATGTTACTATAATTTAAATTGAATAAATAAGGACTGTATTTACAAATAACAGTCGCATTCAAAAGACAACAAACAAGATAATAAAGCATATATCTATCTAATTAGTGCAACTGCAAATAATAATATTATATAAAAAATCCAGTATTAGTAGAAACATATAGTAATAGTAAAGCATAAATAGTTGCAATTTTCTGTTGGTCATGTTTCTCAACCTTCTCCTTAGTGTATATTTGAAAGCACGGTTCGTTTGACGAAATTACAGTAATTTTGTTGAAGCTTCAAAGTATAGCTTTACAAAATTGATGGTGACATGGGGTGATTCTGTCAAACTCACCATCAATCCAAACATGCACTTAGTCCCATGACCATTTTGCTTTATATCATTTCAGAAAGAGGGAACAATTCCATATCCAACTTCTGTAATTAGTGATGTGGAAAACATTTGATCAACTTCAGCTTCTACATCTGTTCTCTTCGCGAATCGACCTTTTATACGCGGCCGAGTTTCTGCATAGGCTTTCCTTGAAGCATACCTAATTGTTTTCTCAAATTTTCTTGTCTTCTTTTTCTCTCTGTACCTTAGGACTCTGGCTTCTCTATCCATTGGAGAGAAATGGGAAGACATTTGAATAGAAGGACCTGAAAATAGGTCAATTGTTCCTTTTGGAGGTCTTGAATAGGTCATGGTTGATTCTGGTACAACACCAACATCCATTGATGAAACTGAAACCTGATTTTCAATAAGAAAAGAAATGAAACAAATATTAGTGTGATAAAAAAGTAGGAGATATCAAAGGTTTGTGAAACTAAAATTCAATATAATTTTTCCATGTAGCACTAATTGAAACTGATTAGACCAATAATTGTCATTCTTATCGGTAAGAACATCAATCTTGGTTTAAAAGTAAAAAAAATAAAATTGAAAAACGCATAGAACACATCATAATTGTTTACAAAGTTCGATTAATTGTGTTTGCGTCTCCTATTGCAAAGTGAGTGACTGTAGTATATCTCTGAGTGTAACCTTCGTTTAAATATTGCGGTCCAATTTACAATATTAGTCCTGAACGAGTGACTTGTCCACTTATCAGTAAACTTTGAGTGATACCCAACATTACTACTATATTATGGAGAATCATTGTCAAATATGGCCGATGTAACATCAATTTCAGCAGTGTTGGGGTTGCTGACCCTTATTTAATTAATACTCTATTTAATTCTAGCTTTTGTTTCATATTTGCACTGCAGATTCTAACTAAATTCACAAATGATGGAATTTCTAGGCAAAGAACTAGAATCTACAGAAGTCAATTTTGGAGGAATTAGATTCTGGAGGTGGAAAATTGAAGAATATTTCCCTTACAGATAAATATTTCAATATTTGTAATCACTAAATTGAGCTAGAAAACATATGAGAATCTAAATGGAAAGCCTTCAACACTACTTGTACTTGTTCTTCTGTACTAGTAAATGGCTTCAAGGAATATTCTCGAAAATTGATATTTGGAAAATTAAAAAGCAAAAGATTTCTTATCTATATTGGAGAAAACAAACTTAGAACCGTCACCTAGCAAGAAAGCATGATACTTGGTCCTTAGATTCCTTCCACTAAAGAAAAAAGTGTAAAAAAAAAAGGGTAAAGAGCTATACGGACACAGACACTCATGTGCCGCCAATAATAGTTTGAGAAAATCACATAATTCAGTGTAATTATATGTGTCGGTGTCAGACACGACATGCGTCCAAAACCGGAACACGCTTAATCCGAGAAGTGTTCTTGCTTCATAGTTAAACGGAGTTTAAGAGTTGCAAAGAATTTTAAAAAAATACCATGTTTTTATGAAATTGTTGAAAATGGCAAACAATCTAGTCTAGGAAACGGATTATGTCCAACTAAGGCAAATTAACAACTTTTGAGTCCAACTATGGCAAAAACAGCATGTCAGTCATGTAGAAGGCCAAAGAAATTGCTATTTCAAAAGATATATACCACAAAGGATATCAAATTCAAATTCACAAAAGTATCAATATCAAATACAGATTTGTCCAACTTATACAGAGACTTAGTTATTAATAAATTTTGTCGTTCAAAATAAAATAATACAGATCTATCCAATTTAGTAGCAAGAGTTTGATAATATAAATTATAATCGAAAAGGACAAATTTTAAATCTTGTCGAAGACAGTTGTAAAATGACAATTACTTTCACTTTAAGTAATAATAATTTTTCCCTTCCTCAATACCAATTCAAGAGGCTTAAGATCTTGAATTGGATTAATTTGAAATTCACATAAATGAATTTTCAATTAGTGCCACCAATTTCAACCTTTTCCAAACAATTGCAAACAAAACAAGAAAACAATAATCAATGAGTCAAATAAAAACACAAGAAAAAAAAATGAATTGAAAAATCTTACACTTTGACTAATAGAGCCACCATTGTAACTGAATCCAGCTTTTGAAGACTCAAACTCCAACCCAAGTTGAAAATTCTGTACCTGCTGTTGTTGAACAGGAACAATACTATCACCAACATAGCTTTTTTGAGGAACACCATAATGATCTTGTTGTTGTTGACTATACTCATCATGATGAGTATTATTGGTATTGAAAGTGTTTTCATCACCACCACAAGAATTACAATCAACAAGGTCTAAATACTCATCAACCTCTCCACTAAACAAAAATCCATTATTAGCCACTTGATTATGATCATTGCTAATGTTGTTGTTATTGTTGTTACTATTGTTATTGTTGTTCTTTAGAGGATTCAACAAAAGCCATGAAGCAGCTTCATTTTCGTCCTCCATATCATGATCAACACCTTCATCCTCCTCTTCTTCCACCTCACAGCCGCCACCGCAACTGCCGCCGACAAAGCCTTCATCTTCGGCACCTAAAAGGGTGGCCGGAGGACCGTAAAGGTAACCAGAAATTGGAAGAATCGGGACACGTTGGTGGCGGCTTGCAAGAGGGTTAGCAGAGTGGATATCAGCATCACAAGTAGAGCAAAGAGAAGCGGCATCAGCTTTACAAAGAAAAGCCGCCGGGGCACGCTCGCAGGCCTCACAGACCCAAACGCGTTCGTGCCTCGAGGCTACACGGTTTGCCGCGTGGATGCGTGCATCACACGCGGCACATAAATATGCCGAGTCTGCGCGGCAGAAAACCGCGCATGGGGCCGAGCGGCACGTGTCACATGTTCGTGCCCACGTTGCCGCAGACCTTACGGTGGCTGTGGCTGAGGTGGTGGTGAGGAAATCTTGCTCCAACATTTGTGGAGAGAGGGAGTGATGAATGGTTTGTTTGTCAGTTTTGGACAGACAGTGTTAAGGAAGTTCAAATAGGTGAAGTTTGTATTTGCAGTGATTGTTCTTGCTGTTTTTGGTGGTGTTGGGAGTTTAAAGAGAATCTGTGTATGACACGTGGCAGAAAACTAGTGGTGTGGGAAAGTTGTGACATTATCTATCTTGTGGGTGGCTATGCTTTGTGGTAGGGCCAAATTTTGGGTCAGAGGATTGAGATTGTAAATTTTTAATGTGCTTAACAATCATGAGTACAAGAAGTAAAACTACTAAAAATGGTTTATATATATCTTAAAATGTCATGTTAAAAATAATATTTTAGTATATTGTTGCTAAATTTATCCTATGTGATCCGTAATCGCAAATGAGATTGTAATATAACAGTTTTGATAGTTTTTACAACAACATTGCAATCGCAATTGTGACAGAATCAGCCACATTTGTCTGCGTTATACCATAATATAAAGGTTTGTAGCGTAACCACATCTACGACTGCAACCGTATGTTCCTGCCTACCCATTGCCATGGTAGCATACTAGCATACAAGAAGCCATGTGTTACTGTGTGTCCATAATAATAAGGTGTTTCCTATTCAATTCCACAAGTAATGATAAATCATATATATGCAGTGGTCAACCTCAGCCTAATATAGCTCCTGCATCCACTAGATTTATTTAGTTTATCTTCTGTTATATTGTTACCCTTTGCTACATAAATTATCCTAATTAACTTGATATTTGAGATGTTATATTATTGACTCATTGTGCTACTTCTTTTTTTGGTTTATAATGAATGACTCATTTAGTATGTTAAAACTTTGGAGTTCTTTAAAGTATAAATTCAAAATGTAAGTTTGGATGGATTGATCTTTCATCACACCAATATATCTTACAATGAAAATAAAAGATGAGAGTTCCATACCCTACTAAGAATTTATTGTTCAAGTCATAATTCATTAACTTGGAGGGGTGACTTTAATTCCAGCTATAAAAATGAAGATATATGATAAGACCATGTGCAAGTGCTACTCTTTCCTTCTTTAAGCTTTTATTATGTGGTAGGCTAGCAAACTTGACTTCAAATTAGTTGTAGTTGTTTTGAATTGGAGAAAATATGTGGTGGATAACACTTTAGAGCTTACCTAAATGACAAGGGAACGATATCTACATTACAAAAAATATATACATATTTATTTATCTTAAATATAAACAAAACTCTTTTTTTACAACAGAGTTTAGTTATTTTATCTATTTAATGATGCCATTTTTAAAATATTCAACAATTGATATAGCTTTTTTTAAGACCTCTTTTATTCCTATGTAACAAAGTACTCCCTCCCTCCTTGAACTTTAGTTTTTTTTTTTCCAACTTGCACACAATGGTTGAGAAATAGTTACAACTACAATAATCAAGTTTTATCTTATTAGGTGGAGTTGGCTACAAAGATAAACGACATAGTAATATTCTATCATCACTACAACATATCTGAGATTTAACAACACTTGAAAATTGTAACTAAATAATAAACAAATGTTACTATTTATATTTTGTAACATTTGATAAATGTTAGGTAAATCTTGTGTTATTACTAGATGGTTTTAGTAACCCTTGAGAGTCTAATTTGTAACAACCAAAAAATGTTGCTTTTTTGTAGCTAATTCGTAGTCAATCTCTAGCAAACAATTTTATGTGCAATTTTATCTAATTGTAGGCAAAATGCTAATTTGTAGCCAATCTCTCTCTAAACGGACATTTCCTTAGTCTTATCATACATTTAACCCAACATTCTCAACCCTGATTTGGTTAATTTATTTTTTGTTGGTTCTATACAACTCAACACCATGTTTCATACATCTTTAGTGTTCTAGACCGGTCAAAAGACCATACACATGTTAACACGTGGCACAACTTACATCATCTTAAGGTTCCGCGCCTTAAGGAGCACGCCATCTTAAGTGCACTGCACCACACAGAAGTGCGCCCCTGCGCGAGAATCACCTTACATGTGTCCTCTTCTGTCCTTAATCACATGACGCATAACTCGGAGATAGTTATGACCAACGTGTGCCTATATAAGGGTGAACTTGCTTCACCCACAAGGTACGATTAACTTTTCACAACACTTTCTAGCTACACACTCTTTCTCAGTTTCATTACTGACTTAAGCGTAGGAGTGCTAACGTGCTTGTAGGCACCTTTTGTTCCACCACGAAGACTCATCGCCGCCATATCGGAAGTCATTACCGTCACACCGGAGCATTCTTTGCCGTTGTTGCCACTCAACCGTTCTCACAGGACAAATCAATTAGTATTACAGTTGTGCGATAAGTTTCCCTTGCACCACATAAAATGCCTGAGGTCCTCCTCCATTTAAATCATTCAACTTGAATTTGATGATTAACGTATCCTTCTATTTCTACTTTGTTTTGCATTATGGATCTAAGATATAATCATTAACTTTCCTCTCTAAACTAAAAATGTTTCGCCTTTAGTTGTTTTTATTTATAACCAAAATCGGATGGATTATTTCGTGATTATAAATATAAAATGGATCTTCGCTTTAGTTTAATTTATTATATTTTCTTGCTTTTGGAGATTTACTTTATCCGACCTTAAAAAATGATTTGAATACTAGGTTTCATTTTTCTAATGCATGAAAGTGACTACTTTTTGTTGACTTCTACTTTTTAATCATAAGAATAAGAAGTTATTAACTTTTTTATGTACCTAACTCTAGTGATTTAACTCAATTTGTTTTTATTGTTGTGTATGTATTCTGTTTAGGGAGCATTGTCTTATCTTAATGCTAAAAAGTGATACTATATATGTACATAATAAGTCATGTATACATATATAAATTGATTTTGAAATCTGGTTTCAATTAGACCACAATCCATGCCTAATATAAAAGTAGTACCTTCATAATTGAAATTTTCCATTTGGGACATATTAGACAAAAAGTGGTATGCATTTATGACCTAGAACCTATGCCGTTAGTACTGAACAATAGGTAATTCCAAAACAAGGTAAGCATAGTATAGTTGGGGAGTTGGCAGTTGGGCTAATTTCAAAATGTGTATATGTTAGGCAAGTTATTGATTTTGGATCATATTATTCTTGAAACGGGTTTGAAGTTCTAACACACCTTTAGGTATATATTTGCATTAAATGTTGGATTTATTTTTAGAGTAATACATATAACAAAGCAATTGAGTTCAAGTAGTAAATAAGTTTCATCAAAGACGAATCGTTCGAGAGAATCCGAGTTACATTTCTAGGTGAAACAATTTTTTGCCAGGCTATCATTACCTCACGATCGGACTCCGGATTACTAACGACCATTTTCCCTAAAAACTGGAGGTTTAAAAAAAAATGTTGGATACATATGCTGCAATAGTTTTCAGTAATGATCAAAGGAATGAAACAACAATTATCTGAAATTGGGGGAACTGCTAAATGTTGTGGAGCATATTGTGTGAATGTAAGTATCAACATATGAGGTGGGACAACAATTTTTAGATAAAATGTCATTGTACATCATAGGCACATTACATTCAATAAAAGGACCAGGAGTTGAAGAAACACCAATGAACTTACCTCCAGATCTTTATGCTACTTAACATCTTAGTAAGTACTGAAGGATGTGACAACATATTAAATAACATCTTAGGTGCATTCAATGGGAGAGCACTATCTCAAAATCTGGTTATTAGCTAACAATTTATGTTTGATACGATTCGAGGTTCGATGGTGCCTAAATTTGGAAATAATGTTTTATTGATTTTCTTTTTATAACAATCATGTCACATATTTCATAAAAAATATTATGTCAAATACTCTACTATACATTTTTAAAGTCATTGAAATTTAGATTAAGTAAAGCTACCAACAACATATTGAAATTTTACTTGTCAATAAAAACACATATTGAAATTTTAGTAATTATAATGTCACGATAAATGGATTTATCTTTATACCGGTTAATGTTTTAAAATTGAACTATAATTGCAGTCTAGTCAAACTAAATTGAACTATAAAGTTGATCTAGATTGAACTATGATTGGTTCAACTTTTTTCACCTTTTCAACATTTATAATTATTTTTTAAAATGTCATTGATGGTCAGATTAGGCAAGTGTACCAAATCGTTTACTAAAAAAATAAAGTGATAAGTATAGTATTGTATCTACAGGAAATGTCGTTTCGTGTAAACAATTCGTGTTAATTATTTTAGAACAAAATAATAATAAAGAAGTTGAGGGTTAAGAGATTGCAATTTTTATCTGTTTGCAATAGAGCAAGTTACTTGTTTTGGTTTCAGAAATGTAAGCAGCGGTTATTATTCTTTGAATCTCCTCTATTCATTTGTTGGATTTACGTAACATTCAAGTCTTTTTCGAGTTAATTCACGTAAGGGTATTTGAGTGATGAGTTCATGGGATGTGATAACCAAATCATTGTTCAAGCAACACCTGCTGATTGCACGGTGATCATTATGTGTGGGGTCTACATTATCTCGGTCGATTAAGGTCTATCCCTCCGCCTGTTGAGTTCTACCTGCTGATCACACGGTGATCATTATGTGTGGGGTTTATCTCACTCAGGGGTAATTGAAACATAAACTTAGGGTAGAGGTCCTAGATTTCCAAAGGTATGATGTTTAGGGTTCCTGAAAGTTCTCTCATCTATGAATCTTAGAAGTACATAGCACACTCTTTATCTTAGTATTCTACAAACGAGCAGCCCTATCAGCGTCTACCTTACCAACGAGAGAGAATGGAGTTACTGGACTGATTTAAGTCGTGAAGTCGTAGTTTCCTTAATTACTAACTAGGTACTGTTGAGGCAAAATCCCTAATTAATTTTAAAGATAATAAACCTTTATGATTAAAGAATTAATGGACTTTGATTAATTCCTTGGTATTTAACTTGTGCTCTTATCGCCGGGGAAGCTGGGCAAGGCCCTGTGGACATGGGGCCTACTGCAGAAGTGTTTTACTAAGATAGGAACAAGGTTTAAATCATACCAAGCTTAAGGAAATCAAAGGACATTTGAATTCATAATCTAACACTAAGGTCAGAAAGTTAGATCAGAATGTTGCTCAGAGATCAGAATGTTCAATCAGAGTTCAAAAGGTTGTTCTTATACAAGCCCAAAATCTCAAGAACATGCAAGGTACACGTGACATGAATAAACGTCCAGTAAAGTACATTGGCATGGATCAATCAAGCAATAAAGGCATTTACAAGATTAATGTCAAAAAGGATATTCAATGTTCATTTAAGAGTATGAACATTGATGTGCGAGGAATATTTCAATGAGAATATCATCCTAGATGTTGCAATCACTGCACTTCATTGTTGTTTCACTGTTAGGATTTGATTAAATCAAATGGTAGTCTTACAAATCATCCTAAGTGAAACAAAAGGAACATTCTGATGATCATAATGTTCAGCGCAGCACATGCTTTAAACTGTGAACAGTACAGTAGGTAAAAAGCAAAAGAAAAAGCAAAAGCAAAAAGCAAGCTCATGTCAAATTCAATTAGAATTAGACACATAAGAGAGCAGGTACTGTTCAGTATCAGAAAATCTCTTAAAGCATGGGACTGAAGATTACAGATCCACTTTCCTCTTTCCTGCATACAATCCAATGCAGATTTGGAGCAACTTTATCCAGCAACATTCTGATGTATGTGGAAAAGTTACTACTTATGGATATTGCCCAGAAAATCATATGAAACGCATATGACAAACCTAGAAACTCATGTGTTCATTCATACATGATGAACTCAAATGAAGATCATCAAGAACACAACAATATTCTGGGTTTCTATGAAGAACACAACAACATTCTGATGTTCATCCTATGATCAGAATGTTTACCCAGAATTTCAAGTAAAAGCTTGTGGGGCCCAGGACACATTGCATAACACCATTAGACACCCTACAACGGCTATATGAGCCCAAAACTCTATAAATAGAGATCAAAGGTCCAGCATTACTTGCACCATTGCAAAGTATACAAGAAAACATGTGAAACGTGTTTGAAGCTCTTGCAATTTGAATTGATCATCACTGAAGACTCTTTTTATCTTCTTTGCAGTGTAAATCAATTCTCTCTGTTATCTCTTTTAAAGATAACTTCTTCCATTCCTCTTTGTTTGTTTTCAAACATCCAAACTCCATACAAATTGTAAACAAAGTCTCATCTAGCATTAGGATACTAAAGTGTTAGTTTGAGAAAATGTTGTAAAAGTCTAAGTGGCTAACTTAGCAACAAGGTGCAAGCCTGCTGAGGATTTGAGAATACAGAGTTGTAATTGTTCAGGTGAACAAAGATTGTAAGGTGCAGGATTTAAGAAGTTATCTCAAGCATCATAGTGGAAACTCTCACTAGATTGTGAGGAGTGGACTAGCCCACATTGGGTGAACCACTATAAATCTCTGTGTGTTCTTTCTCTCTTCTATATACTCTTTAATTACAATATACACAACACACACTTGCACATTTACTTTATTAAGCAGATTTTGCGTACGAACTTTAGAACGTTCCGAAGTCAAGATACTAACTTAACTTAAGAATCACTTTTAAGTTTCAGGATAATTTTTAAAGGGTCACAATTCAACCCCCCCCCCCTCCTTGTGACTATTTTATCTACTTCAGCTACCTCCTGATTTCAATAGATTTTAGTCAATATTAGTTATGTCACCTCCTAAGTACTTACTATTAGGGTTTACTCGCTTTCGGTTTCTTTTTGCTAGTTACTAATTAATTACTTCCTAGGACAAATCTTACATACGACAGTAAAACTAAATAACAAACATAAAATAACTGATTAAAGACTTTAAATAAAATAAATATCAAACAAATAAAATAGAGGTTCATCTTAGAATACTGGCCAAAAAAGAATTTGTTACTCATGGTAACTAATAAACAAATTACAAAAGAAATAAACATACTCTAGAAAACATGGAGAGGAGAGAGAAACTCCTCCTGAAAAGCTCCAAGTGTGCGCCTTCTTCTTGAACTACTCCAGTTTTGAACGAGAAATTGTGAATGAGGAATGCGATATATAGGGAGAGTTTCCACCTGAAGTTTGGTCAAAAACTGGTTTTGACTCGCACTAATCAGTCCACGTGGTGCACACTCCATGCCATAGGCGCATGGGTCATGCCCTAGGCACATGACATGCCCTAGGCGCATGAAACGTGCCCTAAGCGCATGTGAGTGATTTCCAGGCCCTATTTCTCTGTTTTTCCGTCGTTTTGAGTGTTTGCTTTCATATAAGATGTCTTGGACATGGTAACATAATTTCTCCCTCTGTAAAGTCTTCTGAGACCTCTTGCATCTTCATTCTTGATCTTCCCAAGGTCTTCACTAATCTTCAGATGTTATTGTTTTGCTAATTTGCATGATTTCTTCGTGAATTACATCAAAAACACCCTAGAATAGCTATGTTTCGGGAAAAATATAATTACAGACTCAAATATAGAAAACATTACAAATGTCCTGAAATTATAGGCAATTGTTCTAAGAATATCTCAAAATCTACTAAAAACGATTGTAAAATATGCTAAAAATAACGTACAATGGCCTGTCATAAATCAACAAGCCCAATCGTAGTTTATTCGATTTAATCATATAACTATATCTTAAAATTCTCACATGTTCGATCTCTGACCCGCATGGATAAATTCAAGGGATGATAGACATGGACTTTCCATTCCATCCATTTCCAAAATATGCATTTCAATGTTATGTGAGTAGACATTGCCTATTAACTTTTTTTTATTATTGAAAAACAATGTCTATTGATTTAAACTTCACTTTTATTAACTTTGCGTCGTGGCATTTCCTAGCCTGACTCACTCAAATCGTGGTAAAGGATCTTGAATGTTGATTCGTGTCATGTTTGTTTTTTCTAATTTTCTAAAAACAATGCAGAGTTGAAAAATATTATTTTAGAAGATCCAAAAAGAGGGAACTTGAACCAATTTGGGATTTGAGTGTTGATAGCTTTCTGGTGAGTTATTTGGGTTGGAAAATACATTGTGAACAACTTAGATAGTTAGGAACCGTTTTGAACAACCTGCATCCAATTTTTATCTTTTTATGTTACTTTCGGATTTAAATATGGAACACATCCAAGAGCTAATATAGTCCTACAAGGAAGCGTATATCTCCCACTTGAGTAGAAGCAATATAGAATATATGAACTATAATTTTAGCAAAAGAAAAAATATTTCTATTTTAGATGTGAAAGTCGGAGTTCATATAATACCATAAGTTAGTAACTTAAATATTTTTTGTTCATAATACAAGGTGACAGAGAAATAGAAAGAGATGTATGTAATTTATAGAATTCAATTTGAATGATTGAAATGAAGGAATAGAAGATAAAGCATACAACAAAAGACAACATTTATAGCTTAGGTGTGAAAGTCAACCATTATATCATATCAAAAGTTACACGATTTAAATATTTTGTCTTCATAATACAAAACCACGAAGAAATAAAAGGAAATGTAAATCATTGAATTTAAGTTGAATGATTAAACTGGAGGAAGATTTCGTGTGTTTTAGGTGGTGTAAAAGTACCATTCAAGTTGAAGGGAAAGATTTTTCTCACAAATGTAATACCAACAATGATGTATGAGATAGAGTGTTGAGCTCTAAAGGAAAAAAATAACACAAACCAAACTTAGGATCTGAGTATTGATAACTTTTTGGTGAGCGATTTGGATTTGGAAACACAAAGTAAACACCTTTTGTATTTAGGAATCCTTAGGGAAATGATTCAAGTTTTCTCTATTGCATTCTTGAGTGAAAATCATTTGGGGTGGAGATAAAGGGTAAAAATTACGGATTGTCTTTGTTATTTGTTGCATATATATTGGGAACAAAGTAAACCTGGCTATATATTTTATGACATCAACAGTTCTATATACTGCGAAGCATGAACTCACGAAGCAATCGCGGCAAAAAAATGACCAATCAAAAGTTGTTATGGGGCGGAATACATGGGAGATTACTGAAATCATGGGAGTCAAATTGTGATTATCCAATCAAAACACAGTAGTTTTGCTCTCGGGATAAATTCGTGAGTAATGGTTCGCGGTAAGTAGTGTTTTCCTTATGACAATAGGCAAAATTTCATTTTTTATCACAATTTTGACAAGACTAAATTATTAAAATAATTGATAAGGAAAATTATACTATTAATTAAAATAGCACTAATGACCATTTAATTAATGAGTTGTTTCCATTGAGATTGAAATTTTGCCTCGTAAGATTACAAGACGATTAGAAATATTTAATCTCGCTTTCTCAATTATATAATCTGTTAAATGGTTAGAAATAAGTAACTAATATAATTAAGTTTTTGTATCAAAATAAGACTAAATTTCATGTGCGGCCCTTTATATTTATTTTAAATTTATTTTAAATTTTAAGTTGGTCTTTTATAAGTTAATCATTTTAGTTAAATTTCTGGCAAAAACGCCCATGTGGATAGTAGATATGCACACCTAAATAACTTTGGAGGATGCCATATGCTTGTTTTAGACAGAGTTAACTCAAAATTTGATATAAAAGACAAGTTTACATTAACATTAGTAACATAAGAAACTACCTAGAACTTTTTAAACGTATAAGTTTAACTTAAAAGATAAATAAATGTAAGTGACTATACAGTCAAACCTATATAGCTAGTTGAAAGCCCAAAAGTTCTATTGGTAAATGATTCCTTAGGCCAAATCATATAATGAATTATAGAGTTAATCGTTTAAATTGATCTTGTAATATATATGAAGGCTGGAAAATAGACTTGTAAAATAAAAAACACATATTCAAATGTTTAAGGCAATAAAATATGACTTTACACAAAAAAACAAAACAACGAAAATCTTGACTTAGGAATTAAATTTTGACATGATGGTTTTCAAAGACATTTGTAAAAATACATAGATAAGATTTGTAAAGTTTCATAACATTTCGAAGATGCTTCGATTTATTTTTATTTTCAACCGAAACGTGAAAAAATGTAATTTTGTTTCGAGTACGCATAAAATCATTGGTCAAATTTTGTTCTCTAATTTTTTAACCAAGGTTCGAACTTAATAAGAATTTTCAATGCGAAATTTTGTAGTTGTTAAACAAGCATCAATTTAATTATGAACTTCTTAAGAAATTCATATTTATGGGTAACGAAAATTCATAATTAATTTGTCCTACACCGAAAAAATATAATTTTTTGTGTAAAGGGTAATAATTATTTTTCATTTGTAAAAAATAATTACTATCCTTTTTTTATGAGTAAAAAATAATTATTATCCTTTTTTCATAGTTAAATAAGTGAAGCATCAATAATCGTAAATGCCCTAATAGAATTTTATGAGTAACTAATATTTTTCATTTGTAAAAAATAATTATTATCCTTTTTTTTTTTTGTCTTTTGTCATCTATATCTCTTAATCATGTCGGTCCAAATTTTATAACTTTGCTAACAAACAAGGTGTCAAGGAAATTAAGCACAAACAAAGCACATCAGCATCCCAATGATGACATGTTTCAACTTTACTTACTAATAGTTGTGTGAATACATGCTGATGTGGGCCAATTGAATGCTTCAAACAAAACACAACATCAATATAGTGATGACTCAAATGAAATTTTTTTGTAGAAATTACAAGAAATAATATCAAACTTCCACGTAGGAACCAAATAGATTAGGATGCTTCTCCACCACAAAGTTTGGTGGTACTAACTAGGATGCTGACCCTTATCTATTCTCTTCACATGGCCTTGTGGGTCACTAAAGGTTTGGGTTTTCATCAAAAAAATGGATGTGCCTCTTTCCTTAGTGATATTACCATGAGGCTCATATACGTACTTTATGTAGTGAATGAAGGGTGACTAATTCAAATTTGTTTTGGCTTCTATCAAATCAATCCAAGGTAAGGTGAGGTCTTAGAAAACAAATCATGGAATCAGGACTATTTGATCGAGATCACACTACTAGAAAAACAAAAATTAGTGAGGGAAATTTAGTGAGGGAAAACGTGAAATCTCTCTCAAATTCCGTCACTAAATTTTGCGACTAAGAAATTTGTGAGGAATTTCAATTTTTCCGTCACTAATTTCCCTCTCAAATTTTTCTTTTTCTAGTAGTGTCAGACAACACTTGAATTGAGTTTTTTCTATTAAAAAAATCATTTTCTCCAATGAAATTTGGTTAATATGAGCATGGATGTTCTGAATGCATGAATACGTCAAATGAATGATTATAGACAATACAAATTAAATATTATGGGAGACGATTTATACCTACATTTTTATTAAAATTTCATTAAAACATAAAATGGGTGAACTATATTTCTTAATAGACAAATATTTGTATATTCTTGTATTTCTATATTGATTAAGGCAATGTCTCATGTGTGTGACTCTTAAAAAGAGTGTTCATGACTTCGAGTAATCCATTTAATTGGATGATCCAAACAAACCCAATCTATCTACATCCTTATTTATTAATTTTATTAGGTCTGCAGCAACTTAACCTAATAATTTCTCTCTAAAATGATGCATTAGGTTAGCAGTAATTTAACTTAATTTAATCTAACAAATACCATCTAAAAAAATGCATCGCACCAATTTCATTCATATCCTCTTGATTATTTTTTTTACAATATTTTGTACACTTATGCTTTTTTTTTACAATATTTTGTACACTTATTTAATACTAAGAAAATGCATCGCTATCATGTTGTTGTTTTTTTTGACAATATTTTGTACACTTATGCCTTTTTTTTCCTTTTTTATGACAATATTTTGTGCACTTATGCCTTTTCTTTTTGACAATATTTTGTACACTTATTTAATACTAAAAAAATGCATCGCACCAATTTCATTCCTATCATGTTACCTTTTTTTCTTTGACAATATTTTGTACACTTATTTAATACGTTTACAAACAGAATACCCTAATTTCCATGCAAACTCGGCTACCCTAATTTCCATGTAAACTTGGCTATGTCCTTATCCTTATCCTTATTTATTAATTTTATTAGGTCTGCAGTCACTAAACCTAATTATTTTCCCTCCTCTATTCCGCTAAACCTAATCCCAAAACCCTAACAATTTTTCCCTCATATTACGGTATGCAGTCACTAAACCTAATTATTTGAATTTCAAATCAGCCTTGCAATTTGTCCTTATTTATTAATTTTCTTAGGTCTGCAGCAACTTAACCTAATAATTTTCCTCTAAAATGTTGTATTAGGTTAGCAGTAATTTAACCTAATTTAACCTAACAAATCTCTTATTACATAAAGTTAACCCGTAAACAATATTTTGCCCTAGATTTACCCTAATTTCTCTGCTTAATTTTACTATATTAACCATATTTAATTTAAACAAAATGTTAATTGTTATGGAAATCAAAATAAACAAATCGCTCCATCAAAATAAACAAATCACTCCTAATTTTTCTGCTTAATTTTGCTAAACAGATAAACAGATCGCAAAATAAACACATCCTCCTATTATTTCCTTTTATTAAAAAACAAAACAAACCTATTTTTTTATTAAAAACAAAAGAAAATCGTCCTCTATTTTTTTATGAAACCTAAACTAAACTAATTACCCTATCTCTTATTTCTTAAAGTTAACCCGAAAGCAAAATTTTGCCCTAGATTTAATCTAACTTCTTTGCTTAATTTTACTATATTAATATATTAACCCTATTTAGTTAACCCTATTTAATTTAATCAAAATGTTAATTGTTATGGAAATCAAAATAAACAAATCGCTCCTAATTTTTCTCCTTAATTTTACTTAACAAATAAACAAATCCTCCTATTCTTATCCATAACCAAAAAAAAACAACACATCACTCCTATTATTTCCTTTTATTAAAAAACAAAACAAAATCATTTGCAAACTAGATATCAAGAATCGCTCCTATTTTTTTGAAAAAACAGATCGCTCCTATTAATCCAATCGTTGCTTAACAAATTATCCTATTTTCCTACCTCCTCTGGCAAACAGATCGCTCCTATTAATTCATAGTTTATTTAATCCGCAAACAGTACTTTCACTCTTTTATTTCAATTACGCTCAACAACATTAAATTGCATAAACTCTTTTATTCATTAATCTCTTTCATTGTTGTGAAGAGAAATCTGAGGGATTTCAGAAAATTTATCAGAAGGTGATTATAATGATCGTTGATGATCTAGATTGGTATTTTTCAGACTACTCATTGGTTGAATTGGGTGTATCTCTCTCTCTCTTTCTCCCATCTAATTCTTTTATATTTTTTCTTCCCGTTTTTTCAGCTTTGCAGGTCACGCTTTTTGGTTGGACGGCGTTTATTGAGATATATGTATGGCTTGACTACAATAGTGATGTAGACCAAGAAGATCCATAAACTACTGGTATTGGAAAAGGCATCGAATAAGGTGCAAACTTTAATGATTCACTTTTTGTTTTGTGATAGTTATCGCATAATTTGTTCATGATCCATCAACTAGGTTCAGGATTAGGTGCAATGTCCACCAAATATAAGTGAAAGCTTTGTTTTAATCATGCAAAACAAAAGGAGTGGTGGCAGCAAAGTGGAGGGGACTTCAAATGTGGCACTACAGGATTGTTCTTGATAGTATTGTGCACTATGATTTTCTCTCAACATCCAAGATGCTTTCTTTCCTCTAATGTATGATTCAGAATAAGAGGAGTTCCATTTTGTTTGTAAATAAAATAGGATTTTTAATTTTTCACATAAATTTTATGGTATTTTGTTTGTTTATTCATTATTCAGATTGTTTTTTAGTTGTGTAGATATATTGTCTTCCCTACATGATCAATATGGGGTTGCTAAAGTTTCTAAATATCTCATCCTTTTAAAATGGAATTTAAATACACCATAGAAAAGGTCTCTAAATGAGATTTGTCTAATTTTATTTGCTTAATTAGATTATTCATTAGCAACCCCAAATTGTATGATTATTTTTGCTTAGTTTTCTTTAGACATTGTGATGGTTACTGATTTGATCAGAAGTAGGATAAAAGTATGATTTTTTTTTTGTTTTCCTTACCTTCTACGGTGCAACTAATTTCCTCCATTTTAAATTTTACAGGTGAAACAATAATTTTGATACTCTTTGTATTATCTACAGCTCAGAGGATACTTTTGGGGGTTCTAATTTCTCTAAATATATAACAGGTAATAATACTTAATTTGTTTGCTACTTTTATACAGTTGAGCTTATTTTGAGGTTTTAATGTTTCTAACTTCTCTAAATTTATTCTTTAAAAAAATAATCTCTAAATATATGATAGGTAATCATGCTTAAGTTAATTTTTTACATTCATTTGCTTTTTTATTTCCTGCCAAGGTTTTTGCAGAATCACTGCGAGGCACTGCATAAGTTGTTGTCAGTGAGGCATTGCTACTTTTTCATTAAGCATGAAGAGTAAATGGAGTCCTTTTTTAGTCTTGATCCACTTAAAAGACTAAATTGGTGGACAAACATGATTATATTTGCATGTGATTCACCTATGCTTAAAAATTTTATGTCAATGCCTTTGCATCTGAGAATTTTAATTAGTTTGAGTAATTTGTAGTTCATTTATATTTCATTATGTATATTGGTTGATGTTCTTCCTATATTGATCACCCTTTTTACAAAAACATATGATAAATGGATGTAATATACTCCACACTTTGCAATTATAAGTTTCCTTTGAGAAAAAAATTGTGTTCCTATATGTAAGTTCATGTGGGAGTTATTTTTGTTTTTGTTTTAAAGGATAGATAAATGTGACTTGTATTTATTATTTATATGTTAAATAGATGTAATATACTTCACATTTTGTAATTATAAGTTCCCTTTGAATCCTTGAAAAAAAAGTTCCTTTTTTAAAAAATTCATTCTTCAATACAAGTCCTTATGTGAGTTGACTTTATTTCTTTCTAAACTAAGACCTTATTAAGTCTAAATCTTAAATTAACATTTTTGTAAACAACCGATTTTACTATGTTAATGGTTAGAATCTAAAAATCACATTTTTAATCAAGTCTTTAATTCTCTCTCTATGTGTGCTTTTTTATTTTTATTTTTATAAAACACTATAGATATTTTGATTGTCATAATCTCAAATATTTTTTATCTTCCATAAATTATTTCGTGTTTACAGGTTAAATCTATAATGTGATATACGTTATTCTTATATATTATAGTTCATATGACCCGTACATCGCACGGGTCGATGGTCTAGTTTTATATAAACTCATTTAAGTTTGGTTTAAATTTGCACCAATTCAATCCGAAGTGGTTTGGTTCGAATAACACGTTCATTATTTCAAAGCAATGAATCGGCAAATCCTACTCGTTAAATAATGTGCTATTTTCATTTTGTTAATATAATCTAAAAATATTATACGTTGATTTAAAAGTGTTTCAATTTAATCCACATTTTTTTAAGTAAATTTAATCGACATTGTAAAAGTTGAAATTGTAGAATCTAGTATATGTATTGAAAATTTGATAAAAAAAAAATAACATCATTTAATTATTTATTTTTAACTTTTTTAAAGAATATTTCTCTAGGCCGGATGACCCAAATCAAACTAACTTACTCATCACTTGATTGAGTTGATTCGGGTTTCAAGTTGAAAATATGAATTTTTAACGCAAAATCAATTTAGTTAGATTATTGTGTTGAGCAAAATCGACTCAATTCAACATGTGAACACATTTACTCTTTTTTTTTTGAAGAAGTTAAAATGAAATATACTACTGCAGCCTGAAAATTTCAGCACAAGTGGTGCAAAAACACCAGCTGAAAAAGAATCAAATTACAACCTCATAAAAAAGGGTAACAAAATAAAAAAGATCAAATGACAAAACCCCCCATTACAGATAAATACTCAGACAAGGTAAAGGGTTCAACCACCACAAATGATAGGAAAAAGCAAAGCTAGGACGGTTCGCTTTCAGCCACCAGTATGATTAAAATTTAATTTTATCTAGTAATTGATGTAACGAGACCTCTTTTTGATGAAAGACCTGAGCGTTTCTTTCTATACAAATTGCCCACACACAAGAGAGCCATATGAGATTAAAAGCTAAGCGGTTGCTTTTGGAAAACCCGCCTAAGGTGCCAAATTGATATAAATGATCTGACACATGTTCAGGAAACACTATGTGGTACCTAAGCCAGTGAGAAATACCATACCACAGTTTACCAAAAAAATCACAAGAGAAGAACAAGTGTTTTGCGTCTTCCATCATGCCACATCCACCCACACAAAGGTGAGCATTTGGTTGTAAAATTTGTCTTTTAACTAAATTGTCTATTGTTGGTAACCTATTACGCATCAGACGCCAAGTAAAGAGACTGACTTTTAAAGGCACTTCCTTATTCCAAATTTCAGTTATGTGATCAACTGCCAAGTCGTTATTTGTTGATGACAACAAGTGGTTATAAGCACTTGTGACATTATATTTGTTGGATGCATGTAAATGTTAAATCCACCTGTCAGAATGAGTAGGCTGCAAAATAATATTAGTTAAAAAATCACAACACTCCCGCACTTTCTCCTCCTCCTAAGCTAACAAGCGACACCGCCACTTCCAAGCTTCACCCTCCTCCCCCCACCCGAGCGAATACATTTCAGCCGCAGTTGCCATTTTATTAGTAGCAAGATCAGAAAGGCGGCTAAAACTATTTTTCAAAACGATACCATCAATCCAAGGATCCCACCAAAATAAAGTTGGGTACCATCTCCTACCTCCCGCCCAACATTAGCATCAAACCACCGACCATCTCCCACACCAGCCCCATTTTTAATATTAATCAAATAATTCCACTAAACAGAGTTAAACCGCCCCTCCTCAGCGATTATTCCTGCTACCTCCCTATATCGAGATGCTAAAACTCTATACCACAAACTCCTATTTTCAACCCTCATCCGCCAACACCATTTAGCAAGTAATCTGAGTCTCTCAATAGAAAATGTTCCAATTAATTTAAGTTACTTCATCCATTTTTTGTTATTCACATTGTCACACGTCATAGTTCCTCCAATAAAAGTAAAAGATTTGTCACTCTATAAATTCACTTTGATACTCTATTGAAGATGCTCTTGATGAACCATATGTAAACTTTTATAAAGAGCTAATTGAGATTGAGAGAGGTCTAAAACAATGATTTAGTTGATTTTATGATTATATCTGGCCGACTGAAATCACATTCTCTTCTAAGGAGATTGACGACGTATCCTTCTTATTATGTTATTTTATAGATTTTTCTTCCTCCTTTTCTTTATGTTCTTGTTGACCATATATTTCTTGGTAATCCATCCGCGTAGTATCGTTGAGCAACTTGATTGAACTGCAAACTTCTATTTGATGTCGGTAACTCATAAGAGTAATCTACATACGAGACCTCTCAAAAAAATAGATCAATATAACTTTATTAGCATGTCCCCTAATATATATATTGTTGGCATGCATATTATAAACGTGGTCAATTTGATGGGGTAGGTTAATCCTATGAGGTTGAACCACTTGTGTGAGGGTTTGTTTACTACTCCTTAGGTTACGAGTTATATGGCATCCCAGCAAAATATATTTATCTTAAATTATTTGTCATTCTATATTATTAATGAAATATTAATGTTTGTTTTCCTAATAAGTTTTGATTATTCACTAACATTTTCCAAAAAATATATTTACTAGCAATTGACACTTCATATCCGTGTGTTTGTTCTTTTTATTGGATTAATGCGTATAAATTATGAACGGTAATTTTTATAATTTTTTTATTAAAATGATATGTATTGATAATATATATATATATATATATTTTGTACTTTTATATATTAATGAATTATACTTATCTTTTTCAATGATATCAACAATATAATAAATATAATATCTTTAAAAAATATAATATAAATTCTAATTATTTTTAATGACACCAACAAAATTGCATTCTTGAGGTCAAATTTGCTTAATGGTATAATTAGAAAGTGAAAAAGGCAACTCAAAATGATATACTTTCTTTATATATAATATTCTACTCTATCTTTTTTCAATTCTTTGAATTCATTTTTCACGTACCATTAATCAATGATATATTTGTAAAATGGCTCATATTCTATTCTCCATAAAACATTGATTACGTTTCTTAATTTGTATAAAATTACTAAATGACATATAATTTGGAGTAGAGAGGGTACATTAATGTAGAGTATAAATAATCTAGATTGTGTTTAGTTTTTCATTTTGGTATCTCAAATTTCCTTTTTTTTAAGAAGCCAAAATGAAATTAAATTATCAAAGAACTAAGACCTCTCAGCACAAGGTATGTAAAAAAAGAAAAGGCTAAAAAACAAAAGATTACAATGTCATAGTGATAAAAACGAACAAACAAAGGAAAGAACAAATTAAGAGATTGATCCTAAGCACATGATTGAATTAAGCCACCAATAATGGTAATCAAAAGCAAAAGTAGTGTATTTCGCTTTCAACAACCAAAATGTTTGAAGCTTGATTTTTTCAAGCAATTGATTTAAAGAGTGCTCGTTTTGCTTAAATATTTGATCATTCCTTTCATTCCAAATCACATAAACACATGAGAGCCATAAAATATGCATTGTTGATCGATGATTCTTTGTTGATCCTCCTAATCAACCAAATTGAAGCAAATGTTCTAAAATGTGAGTTGGGTTCATTGTGATGAGACATATCCATTGTGAGACCAAAGTCTAAATTGTACAAAAAAAATTGCATTGTAGAAACAAATGGTTGACATCTTCATTAGTACAACAACCACCCACACAGAGCTGCTAGCGATTCTGAAGAAGACCCCACCGAGAAAGGTTATATGTAGTTGGAATGAGATTATGAAGTAGATACCAGGCAAAGAGACTTATTTTTAAAGAAAGCGCCTTATGTCAAATAATATCGGGAGATTCAAGAATAGTTACATTTTCCAAATCCGTCAAGTAGCGATAAGCTCTTTTGGCTGCATTTTTTTTGTAATGAATGTAAATTTCATTGCCACATGTCTTCCATTCCAACATACAACACAATGTTATTTAACAAAGCACTACACGCTCCCCTATCTGCTCCTCCTCCCACATGTAAAGTATGATTTAAATGAAAAAGTTCAAAAAGTTATGATTTAGATGAAAAAGAATTTTGTGCCAAAATTGACACAACATAGAGGAATAAGAAATTTGTCAAGGGTAATATACTTTAACTAGGTTGTTTTGTAGAGCAACCGAAACATCTAAAGTATGCCCAAGAAAAAGGGTAACATCCATACACTAGGTTGGTTTGCAGAGCAACTGAAAAATCTCAAGCATGCCCAAAAATAAAATAAAAAGTTACAATCTTTGTAATCAAGTGAAGCACATTCTAAAGAAGCAAGAACAAAAAATATGACTATTTTGGTGACTGGACGGGACCTATGAATGCACACGCACAATTGGAACAGTTTTTGAACATGACAACTTCAGTTGTGTAAAGTTACATTGTAAAAAAATTCAAATGACATGACAAATTAAGGGACAAACGACAAAGGACCAGGGACGGACTCACCGTATGGTTGAGTGTGGTTATAGCCACACCAGATTATTGCCCAATTTTTTTTTCCATATACTAGACTTAAATAATGAATTATATACAATATATGTTGTATTTCTTTTCATGTTTCTTACTCAGCATAGCGGTAGAAAGTGCATTGACTATCAGCGAATCTTGCAGGGAATCGAACTTGTGATTGGTAAAAAGAACACGTCCAAGCCATATTTGCTTGCTATTGTGTTTAATGTGTTACAAGTATGCTTTGTTAATATATATAGTTTATTTGGTATTTTAGTCACACCAATATTGAAAGCCTAGGTTCACTGCTGCAAGAAACATGCCAAACATTAAAATTATTGTCCCTCACTAAACTACGTAATTATATAAATAATTTTGTTTTAGTCCCCATAATGATATATATACCAGTGGTGTAGCATGCAATGTTAGCGTACATGATGAGGCCTCATATTATGTTTTGTTATTTTATGCCTGAAGTTGTGTGGATTAGCCTCTTCATGGTATATAGAACGAGACCTATCCAAAAAGAATAAGTCAAGACAAGGAATATTGAACTTTCATCGACTAACAGAAAAAGAAAGAAAAAAAACTGTTAAATATATAGATGTAAATATATAGCCAATGCAAGGCAAGGGATCATCAAGATAAGCACTAACAAACTTTGCATGCGCGTGTCGACAATGAAGTTTTTTTGACTGCGGCGACAATGAAGTTATGTAGCGTGTTGTGTAGATGTGACATGAAATTACAATGACCCTTTTGGATCATGATAATACCAACAACTTGAGTATATATGAGGGAAAAAATGTGTGGTTCAAGAGAACGAGAAAATGTTGACAAACGTGGAAGGTTTATAGAGAGTATGTTATGGGACATTCTTAATTTGTTTGCATCTAGATTTTGATTTACATATTTATTAGTCTAATAAAATGATAACCATGTATACCAAAACCAATGATATCTTATTACTATTGAGATTATGGCTAGTCACTATCTACCTACCTCCTCCACTTTGGCATAAGAGTGCCCCCAACCATAAAATGAAATGGAAACAATATTAAGAAAAGAAAACAGTTACCCTAGGTGTGAAATGAATTTAACAACTAAATTTTACATTAACATTCTAAACAGATGACATACAATCCTACATATATCTTATATTTTTTGACACAATAAATCTTAAATTTACTTCATCATATTGTAAAAGTGTAAACAAATTTTAATAAAGTAATATGTATGTATTTAGAAAATAACCAGTATTCATTCGTCATAATATGCATTCTTTAAACCCATTTGGTTTGGTTTGGCAGTTGTCGCGTCATTTTTTGGAGGTCAAGGCTATTTGGTTAGTTTTTGACACTCTAATTTTTTCACGACTGAACATTTGTTTTTTTTAGGAAAAGGGGAAAAAAGTTCAAACTACCCCTTTGAAAAGATTTAGGGTTCGGGGGTTAGTTATATTTAGGGAAGGTGTTAGCACCCTAAATATCCATAGTATTCTATGGGAACCTCTTGATTTTATTTAACTTTTGTGCTATAACTTGCTTGCTTTTTTTGTTTAAAGGAAGGAATTAAAAGTGATAAAGAAAAAGAGAGACCTATTTATCTACATTTTTTATTGATTTGGAAGGACTAGGTCATTTGCCTACGTACCCGTGAGGGATCAAAACCTCGTAGTTCGGGGTAGAAATTGACGTTTGATTGGTTGTGTGTTTTTTATTAGTTTTGAAAAAGGTTTAAAATAAAGAGCCAAGTGGCAAATATGAA
>Ga0228710_1002347_pt1 | contig 29761 bp, 21 predicted proteins | sample MedpolnodulmetaG_FD_177995 | JGI IMG/M metagenome (GOLD analysis project Ga0228710, IMG submission 177995) | Root nodule microbial communities from Medicago polymorpha collected in Santa Monica, California, United States - pink nodules | ecosystem: Host-associated > Plants > Roots > Nodule...
ACCGCGGAGGACGGTGGTGAAAAGAGTTGCTGGGAACTTATCCGGCCATTACGGCGTCGGGGAAAGTTTATGAGTAGCTTGAAGTCATCCTTTAGAATTAGATGCATTTCTATTGCTTAGGTTTTTTTATTAGTTTTTCTTTTTTCTAGTAATAATAATAATACATTTTTAATTTGGGATTTATTCATTTACACGAACTATTGATTATTCAAAAAAAATAATTTCCTCAAAAAAGTAATTGATTATTAAAAAAAAGTTTTTTTTTTTTTTAATTCTAAATATAATAAGATGAGGAAAAAAGCCGTTTGGCCATATGCATCTCTAACCACTTAAAAGTTAGAACTTAGAACCACTTTGTTAAAGATCATTAAATTGTTCATGAACTGTTACTATAGGTGCTCTCGGATCGATTTGGTGAATAAATATCATCTGATTCAAACTTTAGAATATTTGAGCTTTGATATGAATTTATGATATAAAGTAGAAAAAAGTTATAAAATTTTTTAGAATGTAAAGTTAAGGTTTCAAGAGACAAAAGTTTGGGATATAGTTGGTGAAATTTAAGTGAAGTAATATTTACAAAAAATAAATATTCAATTCAATTTGCTAATTTTTTTAGTATATTATAGCAATCTGAGAGTATTAAAATAAATAAAAGTGAGGAACCAAATTGTATATAACTTAAAATAGAAAAACCAAAATTGTAACTAAACCAAATTACTGAGACAAAGGAAAAGAAAAACTAGCACTTCAAAGTTGAAAGAAATTAATAACGAACCCCAAAAGTCTTGAAGAAGCTAAGTTAGCTCCAAATAGAAGGAAAAAGAAATTAATAAATTGAAGTCATCTAGAACTCAACGAAATAAGGATATAAATTCCAGCACTTTCCTATCTAGAATACATAGTACCAACTACTAATAAGTCTCTTTTCATTAGAGAAAAAGAATGATTTCTCATTTAATTTTCTTTTTAAGGCAAAACAAGCTTACATAGTACTAATAATTTCGCCTAGAATGATAAGGAGATCAAACCTTTACTCTCCACTCCCAACATAATATTAATAATTACTAACAATATTAATATCAACTAACTTTTTTTCCTAAAAAAATATTTTTTTAACGATAAAATTTATCAATAATCAAGTTCAAATCTCTGAACAAGACGAACAAAGACCAGTTTGATAGAAACAATAAAGCAAAGTGTTCAATACATAGATGAAACACCCAAAAAAAAAAACTCATACACATCGTACATCAAAAACACCAATAAAGATACCAGCCAACCGAAGAATACCACCAAAACCAATAAGAAATTAACCACCAACACCAAAGTCAACACAAAAATCATAGTCAAACCCCCCACACAACAGCAGAAACCAATATTGAGTCAAATCCTTAAACTTCATCGCGAATGATGACATAAACAAGATTTAGACACCTACCATCCGCTATTTGCACCAAAACCCCTCCATAAAACCATAAAATCGACCAAAACTCTATAATAGCACCACCCATTATCTTCCCACATCTGAGCCTAAACAAACACACGAAAGCCACCTATTCCAACACTCGTTAGGAATCCCCCGCCAATCGACCCTCAGTTCGTTGGAGAAGACGCCATAATAGGCCAAAAAAATGATTCTAGAAACTGAATCTTGATCTGATCTCGAAGCAAAAGTGATTGGCCAACTTGAGTCTCAAAAGAAATCCCTAAGGCACTCCTCAACTTTCGGTCCACCAGATAAGACACCATAATCAACCCAAAAACTTGAAACTATACACAAACTCCCGATCTAGAAGCAAAAGTGATCGATCCACCATAATCCAAAAGAAAAATCCATAAGAGTATCAACAAGTGGAGCGATAGCACAAATTGAACCAGATTGTAAAAGGGCCCAACTAGAAACAAACCAAAATTGAACTACCCAAAATAAAAAAACAACTTCAAGTCAAACCACAAGCCATTCGAAAAGAACCCAAAATAAGCAAGAGCTAGCGGCGGTATAGGTGGATCCAGATTAGAGGTCACCACGAGCAAACAACCAAGAAAAATAGAAAGAAAATATGCCCAAGACAAAACAACTCACATACTTCTCATTATCACAATAACTAAAAACTCACTACCACAAAAAAACGTTTACATTCCAAAACTCAACCAAACACGTACAAACCCCAACACCAACAACCATCCACATAACCATTAGCGCAAACAACACCAACAACCGCCAACGAATTACCATACAAATGGTCAACCATCAACACAAGAAAATCATCATGGCTTCAACAAAACATCAAGCGACACACAACCAAGAGAATCAACACAAACAACAATCAAACAAAATGAACGAAATCATAAAACAACCTAAATTAAAACTCAAAGCTTAGATCTTGAGTAGGACAAAAAGACAACCCAACGATGGCGAGCATCTGACCGTGGCAACTTACAAGAACCCTAACTAGGTACGAAGATACTGCAACAGTAGGGGCCATAGCTCGTGTTGGTTGATACGACGATAACAATATGAATCCAGAGGGGGTGGATACATGGTTGTCAAAATCGGGATCTCACTAAAGATCGTTGGGGTATAGAAAAAGCGTAGATCGTAGGATCGTAACAAAGATCGTAAGATCCACCAAATAAAAACAATATACTACTTTTTTTATTTTTGATAGACAACAATATACTATTTTTACTATTATAATAAAAAATAATTATTTTTACTAATATAATAAAAAAGAAGCAATATACTATTTTTACTATTATAATAAAGATATATTATTTATTAGACCAATATACTATTTTTACAATATTTTATTGTGTTATTTTATTTTTATAAACATTATTTTATCTTCTTAAGTCTTAAAAGTTCCCTTTCAAACAGAACGTAGGTATTAAGAAGCCCACGTTCAAAAAGGAATTAGCCCAACCAACATTTGATAGGAATTTACAATTGGCCCAACTGCCCAGAATGGGTTGAAACAGTGTGGTAAGTGTCGGGTTAAAAACAAATTGGGTCAGTCCATCGGATCAAACGTCCTTTTCTGTTGCGGAACAGAGCGCCGCTTTCACAATCTTACGCTCTTCCTCTGCGCGCCGCACGCTCCGCCGTCTTCTTCGATTTTCGAACCGCTCCAACTCGGCAGAGGCTTGGTGACGCGCGAGATCGTACGATCTCGAGATCTAGATCGCGATCCTGACAACCTTGGGTGGATAGATTCCCTCAAACACGAGAAACGATTTTTGAAAAAGCTTTACAATAATTTGACTATTGGAACGATAATGCGGATACTAAGATAATCAAACTAAGACAATGTTTACGATCAACCAATTTTGAACAAGATGTTCACAATTGAGATAATGATCCATAAATAAATTATAAGCACTTAACTACAAGACCTTGACATTCTCAAATCAAACCTAACACTTACGCAAAAAATATTACCAATTATAATCTACCTGTAACACAATCGATGAATAGATTGATACAAGAATTCCTAATATATCAAGTGTTTAATCAACTTATATATAATCAAGGTATACAAATACAAACAAGTTATTAAATCAATTAATTACTTAACACATGTTCAATTATATCATATCTCAATTCATCATATTGTAGGGAAAATAAATGTGTAAAGTAACATGTAAGGGAAGGAAAAAGACTAGATTTATAGAGGTTCCTCCAATCGTCCTTGCTACTGGGTACATACGTCCTCTCTTCGTAGAAAAATATACGACATTCCACTATGATTGAATGTTTGCACGCAAGTGCTATAAGGTTTGATTATGAGTAATTAACGAAGCTTGTGACCTTATAACCCAAAAGATCACCAACACCCTAAACCACTTGTAGTATGATACCTTCAACACTATTTGAGCTCAAAATCCATGAACTCAACACGTTTATCCTTGAAATATTCTACCACAAGAAATCCATCGACAATCTTTGTCAAGATTCCTTCTTCCGATTGGATTCCTTCGATTTCCCTCGAAATTGATGAACTAGAAAAACCCATGGCTTGTAGAGGAGAAAAGAAAGCTTTTTATATCCCTTAGATCTTTGACCACCTCAAATTCCTTAAATGATTGAAAACATTGCACAACATACAATTGTCTCTCTAGATCTAGATCTAAATGTTCACCAATAACTAGAAAGAAAGTGCTTTCTTATCTTTTTATAGAAAAGGAGAGTAGATTAAAATTAATAAATGAATTCAGGAATGAGTATAAGGAGGGGAAGTTATATTCATAGGTGGAGGGTTTTAGAACAGGAGAAATCTGATTTTTAGTGAAAAACACAATCATAATTGATTTAGAGAAAGTGTGAACCGATTCAGGGACTGAAATGCGTTTTTGACATCTTTTAAGATTGATCAATTTATATGAAGATTGAATCAATTCAAAAGTGCCCTAAAACTCTGTTTTCACTGAATCAATTCAAGATGTCCTCTTTGACATTTGAATCGATTCACAAGTATAAAAGTAAAATTTAGTTTGAAAACACAATAAGACCCTACACTTGGTAAAATATGATTTCCGGTTCAAAGTAGGTTCAAAACAAGTTTATCAAAAGTTTTATGCATGCAAAATATATTTAAGCAAGGTAAGAATAAATCTTAAACTTAGAGGGACAAATTACACACAATCTAAAACTTCATAGAGCAAGAGGCATCACTAAAAATCCTAATGAAATCACTCAAAATAATCCCAGAAAAAAATAGTAAAAGATTCCGACCTTTTTTTTAGTCAAGTAGCTTAGTTGTTAGAACTCACATAATTTAATTGTGAAAAAGTGAAGTGTTTGAGTATCGAACCCCGACCCCTATATATAATATGCAATATCCTACCAACTGATTCCGACCTCTTTTACTGGAACAAAACCTAGTCTTAATCCTTATTATATAATAACATCCTCTATGACTCCGTTAATAAACCTCTATGTATTTCTTTTTTATATGACATCCTGTCTGCATTCTAGAAAGAAAACCCACAAGTCATATAACTCATATATTATTTATTATTAACGTGTTACATATGACGGCGAGCATGGCCCATACTTCCTTCGTTTCATTTTCCTTTGAATAGGTAACAATATAAATATTTAACTCAAACCATTTATGTCTCATTTCAAATATCATTCACAACACTTTCACTTTCTTATCACACACATCAAAACCATGACACACTACAACAAATCACTTAAAGCCGGATCTGTTTCTCAACCAGGTACAAATTTTGAGTTCCCAACAAATTTTTCTAATGAACTACCCAACGACGTTGTTTTCTGCGGAAAAGTCATAACACGCAAAACTGAACCACAAGTAACCAAAGACAACTCCACGGTTGTTGCCGGTATTCTGTCGTTGTCCGTCAAGGAAAACCGGTACCGAAGGAGTTCGAGTAAGAGTTACACAGGTATGTTTGGGATGGTGAAGTTTCCTTTACAAATGGAGTTGAGTGATATTAAAATGAGGCAAGAGCGTAGGGAACCGATGAAGCTACCGAAGTTTACCGAGGAGGAGGAAGGTGGTGGAGAGAGTTGTTGGGAAATGGTGAGGCCGTTAAGGCGGAGGTGGACGATTATGAGGGCTTTGAAGGCTTCTTTTGGATGCATTCATATTGTTTAGTTTAGGAGTTTTTTAATTTTCTTAAGAACCCTTTATTTGGGAAATTGCTTCAACCAAAGATCAAACTTCAAATTTCAAACTGGTTTTAAATTTTAATACTTCTGTACAAAACGACGTTGTTTTCGGTGGCTGATGATGAGAAGAAGCAGTGATAAGAAGAGCTATATACCGGTATATTTGGGACAGGGAAGTTTCCTTTGCAAATGGAACTAAGTGATATGAAGATGAGGCGGGAGAAGAAAGAGCAGATGCCGGTGCCGACGGTGGTGAAAAGAGTTGCTGGGAACTTGTCCGGCCGTTACGATGGAGGGGAACGTTTTTTTCTGTGGTGGCCGGGGTTTGAACACCAGACTTACATATTTTATGCATTGTCCATACCAACTGAGTTAAACTCACGAAGACGGAGGAAAACGTCTAGGAGTAGCTTGAAGTCATTCTTTATAATTCGATGAATATTTATTGTTTATAGGATTTTAATTTTTTGTATTATTTTTTTCTCCATTAATAATACTTTTTTTTTTAGGAATCCATTAATAATACTTTTATTCTTTGGGATTTATTCATTTACACGAACTACATTGATGATTAGTTTAGATACTCTCCATTTCATTCTTAAAAATAAATGAAAGTGTTCATTACTATAATTTTACACTGTATAAGTATCTAACTAATGTCACAAATGTTTGAAATTTGTACATTTATATAACTTCAAAACTAAAACTATTGTAAGTGTACCGACAGTATAACAATTTTTTTTTTTTTAAGAAATAGAGAGAATATTTACCCATTGATTATTACTCTCACACACACACATATATTAACACCAAACATGCATTTTTTTTTTTAGCATAAGACGTATATATCAAAGAGAACTCCAAAAGTTTTACTACATCAACAAAAAAGTCAAGGTTATTTGGCTTGTTTCTGTTTGGGCAATCTGAAAGGATAGAAACAACTGTGTCTTCAAAAATGCGGTAACCGATCCACATAGTAGTTTTGACAAGGTGAAGCGGATTTCCTTTTTATGGATATCTTCGAATTTGGTTCCAATACCTTTTGGTTTTCATGATTGGTGGCGACACCCTCTACTTTGTATGGGTGTCATGTAGCTGTTTTTGTTTTGTTCGGTGGAGGCACACTTTTATAGGTGTCTGGTCTTTGTAACAGATTTTGGGTGGTTCACCATTTTTAGCACACCTTGTGCGGGGTGAATTTATCCTTCTTTGAGTAATATATTCCATTTTGATTTGTTCAAAAAAAAAACAAAAAAGTCAAGAATTAACTAATGCTCAAATAATTAAAATGGTAAAGCTACCAACTATGATAACCTATAGCAAATTTATGAAATTTTGTCTTCAACCATCAAAAAGAAAGGAACCTAACTTTATCCAGAAGCTAAGGATTGCATTCTCCTTATTTTTAAAAATTCTGATATTCCTTTCATTTCGAAGAACCCAAATACCAGCGAACCAAATTAAATGCATTAAGGCTGACACTTTTTAGAGATACATGTTGAATTTCTAAATTGAAGGAAGTGATCCGAAATTCCAAATGGATCAACCGAAGACAAACCAAGCGAATTACACCAAACACCAATGATTTGAAGTTTCAATGTTACCAATTCACTCACACAAAATTGTAAATCGTGAGGGATAATGCCTCGTCTAAATAAATTATCCTTAATTTACAACATATTACGAAGAAGTTGCAAAGCGCATAAAGAAACCTTTAAGCGGACATCTTTATTCCAAATGAGATCTGAAACAATAGTATAATGATGTGGCTCCCACCTAATAAGCAAGTGATACACACCACACGCAAAATTACCATAAACTAGATAGTAACTATGTCAAGTAAAGCCCTACACCCCATTATCATCTCATCCTCCTCCCATGTCAACATCTGAGGCCGTCACTTCCAAGCCGCTCCTCCTACATCCCACCCAAAAGAATATATATATATACATATGGCACCGTCATCCATATATTTTCAGACAAGTCAAATAATCTCTTAAATTGATCTCGTAAATTCATCTCCCCTAACCAAGAACCTGTAAAAAAAAACGTATTTGCCTCATTACTTACCTTACACCTTAAATTCTCCTAATAAGTGAATCTTACGTATACACATAATTTATTTATAATTTTTTAATAATATTGCACAATAAACCTTCAATCTTTATCACACAACACCTCTAAAAAATAGTACAAAATGGATCTCATGTGAATAACTTTACATTAATATATTTCAACAACAATATTCATTTACTATAATGTTAAAATGTGTTGGTCTTGAAGTGAAAACGAGTTTACTGAGGCATCTCGACTTAATAATCACCATTATTTTTCCTCCTATTATTAATATCTCACCATTGTGGAAGTGTATATTCTACTGTACCAAACATCGTGGTTAATCTGGATTATTCATGTACGGGACCAAATATAAATATCTTAGACACACTGACAAAATATTAATTATCCTTAAAAAAAACACAATATTAATTATATACATTTTTGTTCTTTTAATATTTTTTTGCAACGGCCAAAGAATGTAAATAAATTAAAACTCTATGGTGGCACAAGATGTGCACAAAATAGAGAGAAATATTACAACAAGAGTCTAACATGAATCAACAACAAACCTGTCTAGAAAAAAACACTTCCTAGACAAAAGAAAGCCCAAAAAGCTAGAGGGAAAATTCAAAGTATATCATTCTTTTAATTGTTTCAAAATAATAATAAAAAATTAAATCTATATAATCTTGTGCCTATTGAAGACTACTATCTTAATCTTATCTAATTTTATTGAGTATGAAATAATGTAGTATGACATCCTAGAAACTATGACTCCGTCAATAATCCTATTGTTTTAAATATATATTCTAGAAAGAAAACCTACACAACATATGACTCATATATATTATTGTCATTAACGTGTTACACATGACGACGACCATGTCCCATAATTTCTTCGTTTCATTTTCCATTCAACAAACCATATAAATATGTCTTTAACTCAAGTCATTTTTATTTCACTTCCAACTTTATTCACAACTCCTTCATTTTCTTGTTCCATCAAAACCATGACAAATTTTGAGTTCCCCACAAATTTTTCTAATGAACTACCAAACGACGTTGTTTTCTGCGGAAAAGTCATAACACGCAAAACTGAACCACAAGCAAACAAAGACAACACCACGGTTGTTGCCAGTATCCGGTCGCTGTCCGTCAAGGAAAACCGGTACCGAAGGAGTTCGAGTAAGAGTTATACAAGTATGTTTGGGATGGTGAAGTTTCCATTACAAATGGAGTTGAGTGATATTAAAATGAGGCAAGAGCGTAGGGAACCGATGAAGCTGCCAAAGTTTACGGAGGAAGAGGACCACGATGGAGGGAGTTGTTGGGAAATGGTGAGGCCGTTAAGGCGGAGGTGGACGATTATGAGGGCTTTGAAGGCTTCATTTGGATGCATTCATATTGTTTAGTTTAGGAGTTTTTTTTTCATTTTTTTAAGATCCCTTTATTTGGGATTTATTCATCCTCTATGTTGGAATTCATTGATTTAACAACTGATTTTGTACATTATATAATTAGTCAGATTCATATTATGTGTCTCATTGAAAATATTCTTCACTATCAAATTATTAGTTATTTTAGAGCATCTTTACTGGTAATTTTTTAGGTAATTCATTTTAGGTTCATAGATTACAAAAAGTTGAACACACAATACTACATCATATTTATTCAACTCATACACATTTGGATCCAATTGGAAATAATTATGTAACTTTTAACCCACATTTTTTTTTCAACTTGATGTTGTCTCAAATTCAAATATGTATTAATTGATTAATTTCTATGATATTGAATTTTATTTAAGATATATGCTTCAGCAATTTTGATGTTACCCACTGTGCACTTCAAGTTTCTCCAATATACTGAAAAATTATATACATATTCATCAACTTAACCATATATAACACATCTATTGGAGATGCACTAATTAATTAATGTAGTTTTTAATGCAGTTTTAAGTATACATCAATAAATTTAAGGTTTAATTGCTCTTTTAATCCCTTTATTTTTGAGGTTTTACTTTGGTCTCTTAACTAGATTTTGTTAGGTCTAAGTCACTTGATTATATCTCTGATAGTCAAATTAGTCTTTTCCTTTAATATTTAACCTCAAACGTCTAAGGTGGACAAACATTGTAGTTGGTCCACCAAAGGTCTTATTAACTCTTTTAATCTCAACTATTGGATCATTTTTTTTTTTAAGGAAGTCGTTGGATCATATTATCATAAAAAGAAATGGTTAGATCTTGCAAGTCTATGAGATCTAACAATGAACCACAAAATGTCATTTATTGAACCACAAATTTTTTACTAACGATTATAATAGATTGACAGTGTGAAACCTTTCTACATTACTAATTCATGTAAATTAAATGTATAGTTAAATATATTTTTTGATCTCTCTAAATATTTTAACTTTTACTATCAGTCTCAACTTTCACTATTAGGAATCATCAGGGTGTACTTGCAAAGACACTTATACGCTCAAATCATTGAGGTCTCGAGGTGCTTTGAGGTGATTTCTCAAAATGAGAGTGTGTCCCTTATTTTAAAGTGATTAATCACTCTATTTATAGACCCATAGAGTGGATAACTCGATTTTGCCCTTGTGGTTCAATGAGCGGGCAACCATTTGAATACATGAAGGGATCATATGTGTCATGAACATACTATATTGGGTGTTGTGGCTCTTTGTCGGTACATGTGACCTAAAACTATGGATGGACATTTTATTAGACCTAAGTTAGGATAATAGACTTTGGGTCCCGATGATTAAGTCTTGGTAACTGCTCTTTACCCAACACATTTTGCTCGCGCCCAACTGGAATACCAAAAATACCTCTGCGTGAGTTAACTCACGCAGGTGTTAAAATCTGCGTATCTTAACATGCACTGCGCAACTTAACTCACGTTGGAATTAACACTTGCGTGAGTTAACTCACGCATAGGTATTTTGGAAAGTTCAGTTGGGAGCGAGCAATATTTGTTGGGTAAAGAGCAGAATTCTTAAGTCTTGGCCCGGTTCCAAATACATTCATATATTTCAAAATGTGGTTCATACATTTTCAACCTAAAAGAGGTTCATATATTCCTAAAACACATGTTCCAACGGCTATCCAACTCTACCCTCTCTGATTCCCCAATCAACTTCATCTCTCTCTGTAATATTTCCTTTAATTTAAACAAAAACAAAAAAAAAAAAACAAAAACCCATTTTATCAGTGTTTGCAGACTCCTCCATATGAACATCAACAAAATCTAGCTCTTTTGGCACCATCGGTGGTTTCTTAGCAGTGTTTTCCTTCTTTAGCAAATTTTCTTCATTGTCTTGTCCCCAAATCATGTGAGAAAGTTCAAATAGTTTCTTCTAAAGAGGATTAGAAAAACTAGGAGGAAATTTTTTGTTTTGCGCTTTTTTCATCTTCTCAAATTTGCGCTTTAACTTCCAAATATTTGGCTAAGTGTTTTTTTGTGGGTTTAATGCTAAGCAAATCCTTAAATAAGTTATAAAAAGTAGTGTAATGTGTCATTGTATTTTGGCCCGTTTTGGATTTGAAATCTAAGGGGCCTTTGAGAATGAGGATTTCGTCCTTCAGAATGAAGAAATCTCTTACACGAGTATGATGTTTGCTTCTTTGAGGAAGAAGATGGTTTTGGAGGAGTGATAATTTTCTCATGTTGTTATAGTTTTTAGGATGAAAAAGAACTTGTTTTCTTTGTCATTGAAAGAAAGAAACAAAGAAGAAATTGAAATGAAATTGAAAATAATTTTAACCAAAACCTTCGAGTGATAATGACTTAGCGAAGAGGAAAAGTGTGCGTCTTATAATGAAATTAGGTCACCAAATTGCTATGTTATTATGAAATGAAATTAAAAAATTGGGTAGGAACTTTTTCTTCTAAAACATTTTTTTTTATAATTTATGATACAACATTACGATATAATTTAACCCATATAGTCGATCCCACTTAATAAGATAATATTTGGTTGTTTTTGTATTTATACTTTTTTATTAATTTGTACGAAATGACCAACCAAGTAAGTCTCTACCCTTATTGTGGGACATAGAGAGAGTAGCAAACGATTACTTTCAATATGGATCCGAAAGTCTTGAAGAAGGTAGCTAGCCGCAAAAGAGAAGAAAAACTTGAAATCCTCTAGAACTAAATCAATAGAAATCAACAGAAAAGAGATAAATTTCATCTCATTTCTGTCTAGAATGCCTCATACATTACACCCCATCAATTGGTCAACAATTATGTACAATCTAATCTCTCTTCATTGTCTAGAAGAAAACAAAATGTTACACCTTGCATAACACGGCAAGACACATTTTTCTTCACTCATTTTCAATTTTGTAATAATAAAAAAATATTAAATCTTTCATTTCCCTTTCAACTATTTCAAAAACTAATAAATATATATTGACCTAAACCAAGTACTAAGTTTCATTTTCAACAACTCCTTCACATCTTTTTATTACATCCAGTGCAATCGAAGATGTAACATTACATCCTACTTTGGTTAGAAATTTTAGTAATACTTGCTACTGTCACCACTTATGAAGCCAAGGTATTTGACACAATATGGATACGATACCGATACGGTGATACGAGAAAATTTTAAAATTCAAGATACGATATGATGTGGAGAAAATTGATAAATATATAAATGCACAATATATAAACCTACCATAACTAAAATTGATAAATATGATGTGGAGAAAAAAGGTCTATTTCCTGTGTTTGAGCAACGATATTCATTATATATTATTTAAAAATGTTTAATTCTGTTTTTAACAAGAAAAAAAAAAGGGAAGGAGAATTAAAAAATAGTGTGGTTGTAACATCAAAGTTTGTGGTTGAAGCAAAATTTGGTGTTCTCATTTAGTATATTTTTTTTATATTTTAACATGTATTTGATTCTTTTATTTTTAATGAAATTTGGGAATTCATTGTGCAAAAACGTATTAGCATTTTTAGTTAAATGTCCAAGGTTAAAAATCCTACTAGAAAGGGAAGGAGAATAAAAAAACAATGGAAAAAGAAGACTAATGAACAAATTAAACTCAGTCAATGTACTTTAACATGTACACCCTAAACTAAGTATTTCCCTTATCCAAATTTGTGGGTTTAGTTTCTAGAAAAAAAAGAAAGAAAAAAAAATCAATAAAGATATCCACCAAAATTGGTGTCCGAAAAAATCGAACTTATACTTTGGTAGGAGCACATTATAAGATCTCAAGCCAACACCATCAAACCAACGTGTTTATGCAAACAAGTTCCTTGTTGGCATAAGATTTTGTAAATCAAAAGCAGCTATTCTAGGACTATAGACTATAGTAGTTGTATATTATTGGAATCAATACTATAATTTATGAGTTTAATTTTAATATATTGTCACTGTAAAAAAATTACACTGTCAAGTAATCAAAACTAATCGTATTGTAGTGATCAGACAATCATAATCATAATTTATTGACAGTATAAAAAATCTTTACACTGACAGTACATATTGGTTAAGTCCATACTTTATATGTGTGGAAACACAAACACTATCTCCAAGCTAGCACCTTGAATTAGAAGGACTTGGTAGCTTCTCACTGTATTCAACTATGGCTGATGGTGGAAGAAGACCACTGCTTATCTCATGTACTGTTGAGAAGAGAGGGAACAACTCTAGCCACCCACGATGGCTTAGTACCTCATATACTTCCCTTGCAGTTGAGACACCCTAAATGTTGCAACACAATTGAAATTAATTAATAATAACATAATCAAAATCAACAACTATGAAGCACGGAAACTCCTCGGATTATGTGTGTCCTGGTGTCGGACACGCGTCGGTTTCCGACACAGACACGATACTGACACCTATAATTACATTGAATTATGTCATTTTCTCAAATTATTATCAGTGTCGGAGTGTCGGTGTCCATATCGTATCCGGTGTTTGAGTCCCTGATTTATAGTCAACAACATAAAGTTATTTTTCACTTCATAGTAATAACATCATCATAACCACGTTAAGATCATATTTAACTTTAGACGGTTCTTAAAAAGTAGAATAAAACTATAACATATTGGATTTAAAAGATGCTTGTAAAAGCTTATTTAGACTTGTATTATGACATAAACATTTGCATACATCCTTAAAAAAACTTACAAACATAGCTTATATGGTATGTCCATAAACTATATTAAGCTTACTTTCATTCTTTAAATAATTTATTCTCATAAACCATTTTAAACTTATGGAGAGATATTTTCTATCATTTCCTCTTTGATTATAGATATATTTTGCGTGCAAATCTAATCTGTTTATCGGTGTATGTTTGATATCACAGTAGGTTTGTTAGAATCATTGTGAATTAACGTGATTTTGTAAAGTAAATACTACAAAGTGTAATTTCTCCAAAATCATGATAGCTCACTGTGATTTTTACAAATCATCCATGATAACAAACATGTACTCAACTTATTGAAGCTTATTGAATAAGTGCTTAATCCAAACCCCTCCATGATGATCAACTTATCTTCTTATCCATATTCTTCACAAACTGTCCCATTTGAAACTTCCAATACAAAAAACAAACAAAACCAATTCCAATCATAACATAAATCCAAACACTCTTATCCCCATTCTCTTTAGAAGATCTAACCTCCACAATTCTAAAACCCTCCCTCTCAAAACTCCCCAAAATACCCTCTTTCACATATCCATACAACACATACCCCCTGTCATTATCTCCAACTACAACTGAAGTAGGGTATCCTTCCAAGTCAAGGTCAATTTCATCAAACACCACACCCTCTACCCATCCATCATCACTCTTTAAAAACCACAATTTATTAACTTCTGGTGACACAACCAAAATGACGCCGTCAGTTCTCAAACTAACACCATCAGGACATGTTAGATCTTTATCGAGTTTCACGATCTCAACGGCAGTACCATCGTCCACATCAACTTTGAATATCTTGCCCGTATTAGATTGCACCACTAGAAGGTAACCGTTATCATTGCTGATGTAAGCAATACCGTTAAGACCACAATAACTATACGGTGTATCGCGGTCCACAGTAGGTTCGGTGAACTTCGGTGAGTTTGAGAAAATCGATGGTTCTCCGTTGGTGTTAACTTTCCAGATGTAATTGCCGCCGGAGTTTGTTACGTAAGCGTTTCCAGTGGAGTCCACTGCAACGTCGTTTGCAACGGGTTGGTCGGAGGGTTTGGAGGAGGGGAGGTGGGAGAGGAAGAGACGTTTGCCGGAGATGAGGTCGTAGGCGGCAAGAGCGTTGAAAGGAGGGTAGGGTTTAAGGGCGTGGATAGCAGCGAGGATGCGGTTGTTGTGAGAATCGACGGTAAGGCCCAAAATTGTGATGTTTTCGGGTAGGGAAGGATCAAAGATTAGGTTTTTGATTATGCCGGTATATGAGACGGCGGAGATTGTGCGGTGGTGGAGGGAGCTGACTATGAAGTGTTGATTTGTTGTGTCCCATGCCATGCCTTCTGGATAGAGGTTGGGGGATCGGAAATTGATGACGTGGGGTTTTCCGGCGATCAGCGATGAAATTTGAAGAAGGAGGAAGAGGAGGATTGTGGTGGGGCAAGTGGTAAGGGAGTGTTTGGATGAGTGCATTGCCATGGTGAAATTTTAGGATTTTGATTCAATGACTTTGTGGCGGGAAAGTTGCAGTGACTTTGGTGTATTTTATTAAAGAGAAAGATGAAAATAAATGATAGATAAGATAAGATCAGAGAGAGATTGGAATTAGATTAGATAGTTTGTTTATGTATAAATAATCAAAGATTGTGTTTACTTTCTTGTCAAAAGGGTTACCTTATGTTGTTTCTTGTCAAAAGGGAAAGATTATGATATTGATATATGTCACAAATTTAGAATTGTTCAACCATTTTATTATTAAAAAAATGTGGGTCTCCGCCATCTTAACCGATAACAAATGGCACCATCTCTATGGCTAGAACTATCAAAGATTAATGTGTTTAAGCTTACTTTTCTTAGATTATCTTGGTAAAGAGATCTCATAATATGTATATGTGATTTGTATCTAAGATTATCTAGTAATCACTTTTCAAAGCAAACATTTATATAGTTTTTGGTTTGTAATAGTAAGATTCATGAATATACCTGCAATTTCTGGCCTTGTAGCATCTCTGCTTCAAGCTCATCAAAAGATCTGTAGAGAATACCGATAAACAGGTAGAACTAATCAGCTTTTTCCTTTTTTCGTCGATGAATGAATCATAGACCAAAGAGAAAGAAAAAAAAACGAAAACAAACCTCTTCCCTCCATTCATTGCATAAGCTTCGGCAACTTTCCTGTTTCTTCCACCCACTGCAATAACATAGATAATATGGTTTTTAATAAAACTACGCAACAAATTTGTAGGAAATGCATTTGATGTAGTAAAAATATACTGAAGTCGCTGCATTCAATACACTTCGATGCGTTGGATGAAGATTGAACGGTCAAAGTTAGTATTTTAAACTATGTTTGCAGTTATATCTGATTCATGAAGTAAAACTATGAACTGTTCGATCTTCATCCAACAATCGAGATTTGTTGATTGCAACGACTACGATTTCTTGACCGCAGAGGCGAAATTCTTACAGCATGTTGTGATAAGGTCAGCCACTCCACAGCTCTCAAAAAAGGTGCTATCCTTAACAGATGGAAACAATAATTTTGAAAATGCCTTCATTTCTCTGAGACCAAGTCTCATGATTGCAGCCTGCACATATTAAAAGAATATTATATACAAAAAAATAAATAATTTTCGACCGTAAAATCTTTATATGCTTAAATCATTCTAAGCTTACTTTTGTATTATTTCCCATCTCCAAGCCATCGACAAAACCTGTCCCATTTTTGTGTCATTCTTTGATCATTCACAAAATTTTACAGAATAAATGGAGCAAAGTGAAAATAGAGTGCAACAAACCTGCTGCTATGGCCACAACGTTTTTTAGAGTTCCGCATAATTCAACTCCTTCAACATCTTGAACCTAATTTTAATATAGAACACAAAAAGCATAAGCACATGTAAAGTAATATGTCAGTGTTTTACAAATTTCAAACTACTCGTGAACACATGATTCTATCATGTCGTGACAATATTTCTTTGGTATTGCTTTAACCCAAGTACAGATATGAATCCTCTATAGAAGCTGCAGAGTCGTCGGATCCAGGTGCATGATTCAACTACACGTAATGCACGTTTGGATTGGCGATAAGTTTGGCAAAATCACCTCGATTTTGGGAACAGATATATTTTTTAGAGCTTTAATAGAATCACGGTGACATTGCGATTTTGTCAAATTTACCTCAACTCCAAACATGCATTTAGATCCAACAGTTCTACAACCAGTCAACCACTATAATGGAGCAGTTGGATCCTCTCCTACTGTGTAACGATGCAGCAAAATTTTTGTAATTATGACGCCATGCCACCGCATGCGGTAGCACTTTTTACACGAATGTTTTTTGCTGCCATGCTGCATCGTATGATAGGATCCGAGTCCTTCAAAACAACAGTTAACAAGTTTTTTGCTTCACTCACAGCTGTCACGATGAAATAAGGAGTGTAAAACAAATGAACCCATCTCTCTGCAGCTTCTCTATTCTGCCTGTATCCAACAGTTGCTTCACTGAACTTCTCTACAGCTATCTGTACAAAAAGTTATAATCAGAATAGCAAAAAGTTAAAGAACTCTAATCCTCTACGGCTATGTACGGTGCAGAAACTGTATGGACCATTAGAATTAAAGAGAAAAATCTCTCTCTAATCTTACGATCCTTACTACTGTTGCACCATACTGCAGTAATCGAGGATCCAATTTGAAAATTTAATCAACTAGCAAGAAAAGTAAATAAAAAATCAAAAAAAAATTTCTAACTACCTCATTTGCGATGTTTGCTCCCATCAACACAGAACAATTGATTCCTAGTTCTTCAGAAATGAGTGTAGAGATCATGCAAGGGCCTTCCATTTTGACTTCCATACCTTTAACAAGGGAAATAGCCTCGGCATCTGCTCTTATCTTTCCAGCTATCCTTTTGCATATTCCTTCCATAAATTGGTGTGGTGTCACAAAGACTAACATATTCGCATCCCTCACTGCATAATTTACTCAATCAGAACAGCACACAACTTGACACCAACACCCCACCCTAAAAAATGTAAACGATTTTTTAATGCTTTAGGAGTTTCCTACATTTTTTTCTTATTTGAAAATCTTAAATTTTCTCATTCATAGTAGAAGTTTTTTTTTAAAAAAAAAAGGTACTAATCAATACCTGCATTTTCTAAGTCGGGATCTGCAACAACATTTTTGCCAAGCTTGATTCCAGGGAGGTATTTTACATTTTCCTGCCAGAAGCAATAACAATATACTAATATTCATTATTGTGTATAGTCTAGTATATCAATCGCAGATAGCAGAAAATAACGGCTTGTTAACATTTAGCTATACAAAAGTATTATTGCTATGTTTTAGCTGCTATTCGACAATATTTTGTACTAAAAAGAGTATCGCAAAACAAAACAATTTGTTTAAATATCGCTACTACACTATAGCATTATAGCGCTGCTATAGCAGCTATTTAACAACACTAGTCATTAAAATATTAGATACTAAATAAAAACATTGGATACAGATTGGAGATGAAATAGTCCTTACATTGGTTTGATTAATCACATCTGTGAGTTTCTCTCCACTTGGTAATGTCTCCTCATATACCCACATCCTAACTTCATCTGAATTTATCAAACAACTCATCAAAATGAGAACTTTAAGATTCTACGGGAATGTCTGTTTGTTTATGTGAAATGTTATGTTTCAACATGAAGTTAAAATTTCCATATTCCAAAATCACATTAACATTTTCACCATTATATTCTCTAAAATCCCAACTCGTGAATTCACGAACATCAGACACGACATTGACACATATCAAGTATAATCCAGTAATAATTTATACAAAATGAATGTGTTTGATTGATCACATTTGTGAGGATTTCTCCACTTGGTAATGTCTCCTCATATGCCCACATTCTAACTTCATCTGAATTTACTAAACAATTCATAAAAATGAAAAATTTATGATTCTGTCGAAAAGTTGGGTTAATATATGTTTACCCACCTGTAAAAAAAATTGTTTAGATTCCAACCCTGTAATTTGAAGATTTTTGGTTTTGGACCTTCATGAATTTTGACCGTACAAAATCGATGATATGGTAAGGGGGTAAACTAAAATATCGATGATATGACAGGGGGTAAATAGAAATTTTCTCAAATTATAGGGGGTGAAAGTACCTTAAATTTTGTAATTTGATGCCATAAAGGTTCAAAATCAAATAATCTTTAAATTACAAGGTTGGAATCTAAAGAAATTTCTTTTAACTGAAAATCGCTAATAATACAGGCGTTACCACATATGTTAACCCCGAAAAGTTTATTTGTTTTACATGAACAATTATTTTTCATAATCACATTGGAATTTTCATCACTATATATCTACCACACCCCAACATGTCAATATCTATGAAGCATTTACAGTGACATGTATAAAGTTTAAACCTATAATTATTGAAGAAAATGATTGAATATCAACACGTGCTACTGTCGTTATCAGACACACAGACACATGATGGACATGAGACATGCACCACGTAGTTGAAAATTACAGACATGTTACACAAAATTCAGTGGTCCAAAAGAAACACAACTTAATCTTCTAAAACAAAGCTCATCAAATAAAATAAACTCAAAAGGAAGAGAGAGAATTATATATATATATATATATATATCAAAGAACAAGAAAATTACCATGAAAATTGTTCATCCTGATGGTGTTAGAAGCAATAAGCTTAGATGCAACACTACCCCAATTACCACTGCCAATAACAGTAACCTTGGATCTGTTTGTAACATCATTAACATTGTTCAAACCATTGTTTTGGGATACAGTTTCTCCTCCTTGAACCTCCAATGCTGGAGCCATGACAAAACAATTGAGAATTCAGTGAATATTGTAATGAATGGAACAGAAAAACAATGAAGAGAAGAAGAAGAATAGAAGCTAAGAGGATGAATATAAGGGAAAGAAAAGGGTCATTGAGGGCGGAGAAGACAGACACACAAGTTTCGTGAGAAACTATGTTTATGTTTATCTCAGAAATGTGAAATTTTGCAGTTAAATCTTGGCGATTCACTCTATGTTGGCAGTGTGGAACAGGACAAGTACAAATACATTGTTTTGAGCTTATGTAGGGCCCACTTTGTGAATTAAACTAAGAAATTTGTTTTTTTTATTTTTTTAAAATATTTTGATTGAAAGAAAATTAACTGATATTATTAATTAAAAATTGTTTAATGCAAGGAGAAGATGACTAGACCATGAGCATGTTGTTCTAACAAGGGTATGAGCAGCTATGTTTGTCGTTTAAAATTTTTCTTCGACTTTTAGTCATTATAAAATTTTTAATCAATATTTTTAGCTCAGTCCGTATCATTTTTGAATCACTACTTTTAACTCAATTGGCAACATTATGAGTTTAGAGTTAGGTAATTAACAACTTAGTTATATGTTTGTAATAATGAAGCTAAAAATGGCTTCTTATAAAAAAGATAAAAACGAGTCCAAGCAGAGTGTTAATTTCTTTTTCAATTTGATCTGTTTCATCTCTCAAAAGATTATGGTACTTGGTAAGAATTCTAGTTTGGACTTGTGTTGAGCATTGGGCCATTGTGTTTGGGGACTAGTCGGGTTCGTTCAAGTCATGGATCTGAAAGGCATTAATCAGGTTCTAGTCATGGGTATGAAGAGAATTAGTCAAATTCAACGCAATAGTCTCAGATAGAAGTAACTAAATCTGATTGAGTATATCATGATGAACTTAAGGACGTGTCTGTCCAACATTCACCTCAATGCTAATTTACAATTGTTTGTTTGAATTTTGCTGGTAATAGTTCTTAAGGAAAAGTAGCTAGATCTTTATATGAACACTCTTAATAATTTACTTCTATCGCATCTAGAGACATCCCTTAAAGAAAATGACTATAATGTAGAATTTTTTAATACCTTTAAAATTTCTGTCATGCAAATTGAACCATAGGTAGAGTCTCAAAACATAATATGGCTTCTATCACCTCAATTTCCTATTAAAGGCCCTTAAAATATCCTTTAACTTAGACACAAACAAAAAAATGGCTCAGAGGTGTTAGAAGCCAATTTAAGTTTCAACACCCTACCTAGGATTATTATTTTATTGCAAAATTTTGAAGGAATGAGGAGTCTTTAGATGTAATGAAAGCCTTCATGGATCAAAGATCCAACTAACTTTTCTTAAAAACCATCAACAAAATTTTCAATAGCTGCAAAATGGTGGTGAGGTAAGTATTGAATAACGACATCCCTAAGTTCACAAGGTCTGCTTAATCAGATTCACTGTCCATTTAAAATCATGCCAAGAACATGACTCATGTTCTTTTACATCAATGAAAAAATCTTGACTAATGCCTTTCGAAAATTGCTCTTCTCCCATAAAAAAAACACTCATGCCCGATTGAATGGACAAAAATACCCCAGCGTGAGTTAACTCACGCAACTTATCAACCCAGCGTGACGTAAGTCACATTGCGTGCTGTTATAACACAGTAAGTCAGAAACATAATAGTCACTTACAAACATTTCAAAAACTTCCAGACCGTACAAGTCTCGGCGAGACATGACGCCTTTTTGGGACATATTCTGGTACTCCAGATGGATCATGGCCGACAGGGACAGGATGTGCCGTCACTTGCCGGAGCGGGTTCTGAGGCAGTACCGTTATGTCCAGACCATTCTCATACCTCCTACAACGATTGGGGATCTTGCGCCAGCGGATGTGGTTATGGCCTTCACGGATTTTGCTGTCCATGTCTTTAGCTAATAGGAGAGGGGTGATCCGGTCCTAGAGGGCGAGGTGTGGAAGCATGAGATTGGGTACATGAAATGGTTGTACCGTGTATCTCATCCTATTATGATCGCCCCTGCGTCCGTTGCGGACTACACAGCTCTTGTCTCCTAACGAGGAGGTTATCGTTGAGCAACAGTGGGCCAGACAGGTTCCCAATGTGTTTTCAAATCTTGTCGTTGCTGGCATTATGGAGGGCATCCGGTCTGAGTATAGCATTATGTAGGAGGTGTCGGTTCCGCGGAGAAGGACTATGAGTCATAGTCTACAAGAGGAGTAGGTTTTTTTTTTGTGTGTTTTCCTGACAGTTGTATATATTTAAATTTTTTATGACACTTTGGCGGATATAGATGTAATATATTTATATTTGCATGTTTGCGTTATTTTATGACATTTTCGTTAATTTTCAGTTTATTTTGCGTGTTTAAATTTTGAATAAATGAATTTATGTATTATGATTGTATGAATGATGAAAACATGAATGAAAACGAATGAATGGATGTATGGAAGTGTGAATGAATGATTGAAATTAGGTAAAAATGCCAAAACAATTGTTCTGGTAGTGGGCACAGACCCTGCGTGACTTAACTCACGTGTTAAACTCAACATGAGTTAACTCACATTGACCTGTAATCCGCGTGACTTAGCTCACGCTGATTTCAGCATGAGTTAAGTCACATTATGTTTAACACCTACGTAACTTAAGTCACGCTAAAAATATTTTAGTCAGTTTGTATGGGGGATGAGCAATTCTTGATGGAAGAAGAGCAATTTTCATGCCTTTCAAACTCATACCTTGAACGTGAATAATGTAGTTTTTCTCATGCCCAACAAAATGCCAAATCCAATTCCTAACCAAAGCCCGGACCAAAATTATTACCAAGTACCACAATTTTTTGAGAGATGAAATGAAACCAGTAAAATTTGAGAAGTGAGTTACCACTCCACGTGAAATGTTATTTTATCTATTTTTTTAAGAAGCCCACTTAATTTTTTAATTTTTTTTTAGAAATAGATAACTAAGTACTTTTTTTTTTAACAAAGATAACTGAGTACTTAGGATTTGTTTAGATTCACTTATTTTCGAACTTATGAAAACTAGTTTATGCAAATAAATAAGCTTTTATGTTAATTAATAAGTTCTTACCAACAAAAATTATATCTTCATAAGTTGTTTTTTCATAAACAATGTTAACAAGCTTATTAATAATTGGTAAGGGTTTATTCATTTGCATAAGCTCAAAAATAAGTCAAAGCAAACGAGCCCTCAGTAGTTAGCAGTGGCGGAGCCCTTCATGGGTTGGGGTGGGCGCCACGGCCCACCCGAAAAAATTAAAAAATCAACGATTATAGGTCTACTTTGCGAGATTTTATATAATTTTATGTCAGTTTTAAGTTTCAGTTGATCCAAATTCCCGCAAAGTGATAAAGTGGCCCACCCAAAAAATTTAAATAATTCAATTATAGGTCTATTTTGCGAGGCTTTAAACAATTTGTCAACGGCTAATTTTAGTGGCCCACCCCAACCTTTTTTTCTAACTCCGCCACTGGTAGTTAGTATCCCACCCCAAGCTTATAATGTTGCTAGTTTCAAGAGCAACCCCAACTTAATAATTTGATACTATAAAGAAATTAAAATTTCCACATCACTTCAAGGAGGATGAAAAGATTAACATTCTAGGTCAATGGCTTATAATATGGATATGACACCTAACAAAAGGGTATGTAAGCTCAAAGGGGCTTGGTAAAGGACAAATTAACAACAACATGGTTTAATAAGGATTAAAATATTGAACAAAATTGCCTCAATGTGTGTAAATATCACAATCAACTTATTGTAAAGAAGAATAATCATAAGTTATAGACAATGAACATAAGCATATACTCACATAAATAACAAAAGAGTTTTAGTGTTCGTCAGCAAAAGCTCACCTATTAGGATAACAGACTCGAGAAGTTAATATGTTGAAAACTTATCTCTTTACATGCTCTTCAATCACGAGAAAGTCTATCATGGTCACAAACTTAAATAAATAGTGTTTGGATACACACACATCAAAATATTTTTTTAATAATAAAAAAGATATTGATAATAAAATGATTTAGTCTTTTGAAAAAAAATTTTAGATGTATGTATGACTAAATACTATTCATTTATATTTGGGTCCATACAAGAAGGTCTCCTTCAATCACATCTCTTTGAATTGTAGTGACAACACAATTTCATAAAAAAGCAGTCAAGTTCATTACTTCATCATAATTCATACCGTAAGACTGAAAGTATGTACTTCATCGTACTTCATGGTTCCCATTTAAAAATTTGTGTGAGATCTGGATTGAGTACTTATCACGTACTATTAAAAAATTATAAAATAGTGATATGTACATGTGCGATCCATTTAAGTACTTAAAAATGAATGTCTCCATCGTAAATGTTGGGTGATCATTGTTGTGGCTACTGTCGTTGATGTTAATCATAAACACAAGGGCCAGTCTTCAAACCAAGCTATGTCTATCACAATCTTTAGAGACTATCTCTTAAGAGTCGTATTCAAAGAGTAGTATTTAAGAGTCCACCTCTTATTGGTATTTATTGGGTGATGATATCAGTGATTAAATCTCCTGCATCTATCTTCTCCCTGTATCAATAGTTTGAAGTCTCACATTATCCTCAAGAGAAACTTTGACTCAATAGAAACTTTGATTCTTTGAAGAAAGTCTCTCATGGTTAAGCAAAAATATATGTCCACTCCCTTGAAATAGCACATTCTCAAACATGGGCATATTTTTTTTTTCAAACATTAGAGAGTTTCTCCAATGCATCAAAATTTCTTTGAGATAGATGCGGGAATTCAAGCCATTATTAAAAGGAGAGAGATTGATGTAGGAGATTTGATCGGTGATACATCGCCTAAACATAAAATGATTCCAAGAAGGGTTTGACCATTGGCTATTGTAAATTTTTTTAATGGTAAATATCAGTATATTTGTTAATTAGTATGTTAATTGGGATAGTATTTTTTTTCCTTGGAAGGACTTAAACCATATATCTTTCACTGCACAGCTCTAAACTCTAAATCTCAAGGCTCGTAAGTTTTTTTTTTTATAATAAAAAATGTTAGTGTCTTAATTAGTATTTTAATTGTGTTAGTATTTTTTTCCCTTGTCATAACTTGAACCAAGTAACTTTCACTCCACACTTTTTTAATCTTTTAGCTCAAATAAGTTGAACTACCAAAAAAAAAAGACTCATAACATAAGTTTGTCAAAAAAAAAAACTCATAACATAAGTTAAACCTTACAAATTGCAATCCCATCTTTAATTTAATACTAGAAGATAATTATTGAAACCTAGATAGATGAAATAAAAAAAACGATCTTGAATTTAACCATTCTGATATACACCAAACTGTAAACGCTAAATAAATTAAATTAAATTAAATTAAATTAAATTAAATTATTATCATGTTTAAATTGAGATGATAATGTTTAAATTACCATGCTCAAGAAACATAGACCGAGAAAAGGACCAAAAGGTTGAACATAAGATTTTTTATTTAAGGAAGGTTGAACATAAGTATTGCGATGATTTTATTTTGGTTGGGGTTTGGTGCTTAATGATGCATTAATTTATTTATTTTAAATTGATTTCTATTCAAAATAAAATAAAATTATTTTTTTTACAATCAAGAAAGATTACTTCTTTTTTTCTGGTACAAAGATCACATTTAACTACTTAAATAAGTGCCCTTCATAGGCTACTTAAATAAATGAAAATGACTTTTTAGAACTACGATACAACTTTGTCACCATTGAAAATTTAAAGGTTATTCAAAAATAATGAAGTTGTCATCAAAATTTATTAAAATATGAAATAAATTGAAAAATTATTTAAAATGAAAAAATATCTTTGAAACCAAGTTTTGGTTCCGAGTCAATGTGTAATGAAGATATTAACACCTTGTTTCTCTTAAAAAATACGAATTAAATTTTTGTTAAATGATTTCTTATGCTTAAATAGAGGAGAAAAAGAGGTTTTATTCTTGAAAATTGTACGACTTGTGTTTGGACCACTCAAGAATTAAGATGTTACATCCCATTAACTTCTAAAAATTTGCTGACTTATTTAATTTTCATGTTTAAGTTCATTGGAAAAAAAAACAAAAAAAATGAAATACAAACACCAAACAAAGTGTTAAAAAAAGAAGATATATAAGTTATAAAATAAAGATAATAGATAGATGAAAAGGAAATTGAAACGTAAAGCATCAAAAGGAAAAGACATAGTAAGGATGAGTGAAGTAGAGTGGAGGTTCAAGGAGCATAGAGGATCACCGAAAGTTTGGTTTCATTTTTTTGACAAGAAAAGTTTGTTTTCATGGTGATTGAAGATAAGAATGTAAATAAAAGCAATTTAGAGAGTGAGAAAATGGTATAAAATCCTTCAAAAACACGTCAAATATTTCATATTTTAGAATTTGAATAGGGTATGTAAGAAAATATTAAGGTGGGAAAAGAAAAGAAATTCCATGGAATGGTGTATGGAGAGAAGAAGGAGTAACCCCCTTCTCTACATTGGTGCCTTTCCCTTTTTTATATTCTTTGTATTTTAGGTTACCTCCCTTTTCAGTCTCCTATTTGATTTTTCAAGATTGAATTTATAGGCAAAACCCTTGTGTTCATTCGATTATATTTAGTTTTGTATTGTTGTATGATTTGGCAGAAAAATTGGGATTGCATATATGGATGAGGGAAGGAGGGACACAACATTTTGATTACTTGCATTCTTGGTGAAAGATCTATGCATATTTGGTAAATAAGGAACAAGCAAGTGAAGAAGAGGGAGTTGGGACACTGCAGTGAAAGCTTAAAATGGAGAACAGAAAAAACAACTAGTAAAGAGAAGTTGAAATGATTCTGAAAATAGGGGAACAGACATAGTATTTTGCTACCATTATTATTTTATTTTATTTTGTATTATTTCTGCACTCAACCGACAAAAAATGGAATTAATTGAAAATGTCTAACTTAAACGGATGTATTATCCTCACACCTAGTGAGGATTTTTTTTGAAGAAGTTACATTAGTCCACCCAATTTGACACTGAGGAGAATCGAACTTGAGACCTTAAAAAGAATTACACTCTTATATCCCAAGTCAATACTATCAGGTCAACACAAATGGGTTCCTGATGCAGATCTTATATTGCATCGTCAAATTCTCATATTGTTATGTTAATCCGACTTTGATACCATATTACTACATGGACTTCAATCTCGTTGTCAAAACCTATCTCATAAAATGGAGATAGCAAATCATATAGATACATATATATTGCTTACGATACAAAATTAACTATAGGACCGACATCTTTTCTTTTTTTTTGTTTACATGAGAGAGAAGAAAAAAAAGTAATTATGTCCTATTTGGACACTCCTACAACATCCGCTAGAAGCATTAAAGAGAGATAAAGCAGTTGCTCATGCACCGTCACAAGAGGTCCCTTATGATTAACTTCCTTTTTGGCAAGAATATATGTGCAAAGAGTTTCCTTCTCGAAGAATGTGGTGGATGGAGATGTCCCAATCCTCAACTAGACAACTTCAAATTAGCTCTAAGAGGTTGGCATAATGATGAAATTTCGATGTCTCCTTTGCCACTAATTGAACTACATGGATGGAGTCAAAAAAACACATAATTTTCTAGAAGCCTGCTTCCCAACAAAGAGTAATTCATGTTAACAAAGTTTGGATTTCTGCATGTATAATATTTGACAAGCCCGCACTACCATAAAAACCAAACTGAAAATTTTCATCAGAGTTACGCACAATGCCACCATAGCAAGCTTGACTAGGGTTCGTTAATGCACTACCATCAACATTTAGGGCCAAGGTATATTTGTCGTCATGCTGCCAACATACTTCCCTTGATGTCTGTGCCGAGGAAGGGGATTTCAAGCTACGAAACGCACGATGTGATATGTGGAACTGAGAAAAAATAGAAGCGACAACAGACGTAATCGTTGACTGTGTTCCTTCAAAGACAAGTTTATTACTTGTACACCAAATATTCCATATGATCAAAGGAGCTATGATTCCTACCTCGAAAACCTTTTTTTCATAACATTTAAGAAGCTCATATTGTCATCTATAGGACCTACATCTTTTTGGTTGAAAGCAAGATTACTATTCCTTATATTGCATTAATAAAATTTCCAATAAGAATAAAAATAATAAGATATGATAAATAAGTGAAGTGTATGAGCTAAACTCACGGAGACAACGATATTAAATTTCTCATTAAATCCTACTAGAAACTGAACAACATAATCTTACTATATAATTAACAACATTTCATGCAACTTTTTTTAAAGATAAGTATTAGTAAATTAGTAATGATTATGTTAACTTTTAGACTTCAAATATTATATCTCACCAACAAAGCAACCTATTTGAGACTATACTTGTCTGAGAAATTATTTTCCAGCACATATTTTTTTTTTTTTGTTAAGTAGCTTAGTGGCTAGAGAAATTCAGCTTAAAGATGAATAAGTGGGGTGTCTGGGGTTCGAACCCCAGCCTCTGCACAAATTGTGCATTATCCCTTATCAAATGAGTTAAGCTCAGGGGACTTCCAGCACATATGTTAATCCAAGATTTAAATATCCTTAAATTAAATACATAGATGGATTTAAACAAAAGTTAAAAGTTAGTAGTAATTAATTTTTTCAATATTAACTCCCGTAAACTTAGTACACAAACCAACACCACCTCATCCCGTTTGACTCGTGCCCAATTGAAACCAAAGGCCAACAAATTAAGGTCTAAAATTGAACAATTCACCATCCACCAACATCCTTCCACACAATCAACCCCAATTTTGAAACCATTAATTTCTAAATCCAATCCCCTCCTCACATTCCCCTAAATTATCTCACATACCTCGAATATTTTCTCATTATAAATAATCTTCTTATTACACTTCATTATTCATTCTTACAATAACTGCAGTTATTCTCCAATCGAGAACAACTGCAATTACTTTAAGAATCACAAAAAGTTAAAATAAAATAATGGCTCGTCAATTAATTGTTCTTGCCATCGTTTTTGTAGCCATGGCCGGTATGGTCATGGCTAAAGAAGTATCCCCATCAGCATCCCCTAAATCATCTCCATCACCATCGTCAGCACCAAAAGCATCAGAAGCACCAGCATCTTCTCCAAAAGCTACCACTTCAGCACCAACACCAGCACCTTCAACCGATGCTCCCATCTCTTCACCCGAGGCTTCACCCGCCTCTTCACCCTCTGCTGATGAAGAAATTTCATCTCCACCAGCACCATCCCCAGCTGATGATCTCTTTGCTCCTGGACCCGCCCCTGCTGATGATGATGTGGCTCCCGCTGCCGCCCCAACTGCTGCTGATGAGGCCGCTAGCGCACCATCTCTCCGCTTCTCTGCTGCCGCAGCCACCGTTGTTATTGCCGGCTTCTTTGCCTTTTAATTGAGCAAGCTATAACTATAACTGGTGTTGCTATTTTTGACAAGGTCTATTGAGACGTGTTTTTGCGTTGCAAATCGTTTGTTATAACACTGTGTGTTTTGTACATGCATGGTTCAATATTACTCATTAGGTTGAACCAAATATATAATGAGGAAAAAGTTGCATTAGTTTTATATTAAATTCTATAAAATAATCAAATCTATATCATTCAATTATGAACCAATTCTATATTGCATTAGTTATAACACTATGTGTTTTGTACATTGGTTCAATATCACTCATTAGGTTGAACCAATTATTCTCAACGTCTAATGAAAATTTGCCACATGAATAATTTGAAAGTGGAGTAAGAATTAACTTATGGGAATAAAACAAAACCTTATATGTTTAATGAACTACATGTGAGTAATTTACATTCTCGTTGGATAAATTAGTCACAATTCTTCGAAGGAAAACTTATGTCTAAAAAAATGAATTTGATCACGTGGTGCCTCAAACCCGACCTACAACCTTCTCCGCACGATTGACAAGTGAAATAACTTTGTTTTTTTTTTTAAGTTTTCATTGTTCCC
>Ga0228710_1002349_pt1 | contig 29755 bp, 20 predicted proteins | sample MedpolnodulmetaG_FD_177995 | JGI IMG/M metagenome (GOLD analysis project Ga0228710, IMG submission 177995) | Root nodule microbial communities from Medicago polymorpha collected in Santa Monica, California, United States - pink nodules | ecosystem: Host-associated > Plants > Roots > Nodule...
TCAAAAAAAGTTGATATATCTAATCCAAATTTTGAATCAAATATATCAACTTTTGTTAATTTAAAAAAAAAAAAACTTAAATGCAAAAAAAGTCAGATTTGTCTAGAGTTTATAGAAGAACCATATTTCACTCAATTTTTTTACTCATTGTCAACAATTTTATTCGTCCACTCTCAACCATAATTAACGATTCACTGTTTAAAATTTCATAGTGAAGTCAGTACATGAATTCATCCATCTTTAAATATATCTCATAATTTCTTGTATATATTGTGCATCTAAAGATTTATTTTTTCTTTTCTAAATTATACTTTTAAATTTGATCTCTAAATTTATTTTCTGTCTCATTGTGAGTGTCTTGGATTCAGGGACGAATCTAGGAATACATTTCAAGTGTGGTTAAATATCTATCAATCGAAAAAATGACTGATCTTTAATATTTTATACCTTAGCGACTGAATTTTCGGTTGCTAATTCTGTTGCTTAGTGATTTCGAGACTATTTTTCTCCAGCGATTGAATAATTAGTCATTGTTCTGTTGCTAACCTGTCAGCGACCGATTTTCATTACTTAGAGACTGAAAATTCGGTCGCTAAATAAAAAATTTCTATTTCTTTTTAAAATCCATGTGTGGCTACTGCTTGGATTATTTACTAATGTAGATTGCAATATTAATTGCCACGTAATACCAATGATAGTGAAATTAAAATACAAACAAAACTAATTTCCAAAGTATTCTTTTATGGTCTCATGGCCAAATAAATTGTGTTTGGGACACACACAGAGATTATTCTCAAAATATTCAATCACTTTTTTTATCAATTTCCTTTTTATCAATAAAAAATATTTCTTTATATGCGTGTGTCTAAATACAATTTTTCTAGTAAGTGTCCAAATAGTAATACTCTCTACTTCCCTTAATACATGACACAGTTGACTCTATTACGCATACCAATGTATAATTTTGAGTTTAAATATCTTGAATAATATATTATAAAAAATTATGAAAATTTGATATTTTGAAAATACTCATCTAGACGAATCTAACGACATCTTATATGAGATTATTTATCTTTGTATATTAGTAGAAAAATATGGTCAAAGTTAGTTAGGTCAGAATTACACATTTTTAAATAAATCATCTATTGCGGGACGAAGGAAGGACTATTTATTTCATCATGTGACTATAATAGAATTCCTCCTAACTTCCTCCCTAATTATTTACTTCTCGAACTCGTTTTTTTGGTACACATTACCTTTCAAACTCTAGTTGTTTAGGTGGTTGGGTGGAACATATAGTTATTAAAGCATGTAATTATTCTAATAGTAGTTTTATTAAATATATTCTTTCTATATTGAGATATAGTTTTAAGCACTGTTAAATGGTTAACTAATTACGTAATCCACAAGTTGTCTTCAAATTAGATGATCCTATCTTATTTTGTATATCAAACTGGTAAAGAATGTCCCCAACTTTAGGGATAGAGAAATTCAATGAATTGAATTGCAGATGTCCGTTTTCATATGTTTCTATGAATCAGAAACTCAATTTGAGCACACAGTGCATTAAACTCGAGGGTCTCTCCATCATATAGCCGAATCATATGTTTTTTTGTTTTGTTTATAAATCAACCTTCATTAATAATTGTCTTTCTTTCATTTTTTTTTTAATAGAAAAGACTTGTCCTACTTTTGTTTCAGCCAAGTGTACCAACTCATTAATGACTAGGACTCCATCAAGAATTAAGACAGTTCAAATATTAATATGAAAACATATATATAATTGAATATTTATAGTTTATTTATGAAATTAAAATAATAATAATCAGTGATTGTATTGATAAATACTTCACTAATAAATTCTTTAACAAAAAAGAAAAATTAATACCCATAAAAAATACACCTATTAATTTGAAGATTAAAACGAAAATGAATTATTGCTAAGAATTAAAGGAAAATTAAAAGATCAAGATTTTATGTGGGTGCTAGAAAAGACATTGACCTGCCGTAAATTTCAGCCCAAAAGAAAATTCTTTGCGGTTATCAATAGTTGTCATTTGATATTTCAATGTGATGATAGTACTTCTCATAAAAAAAGTGATATAATAATACTTTTTGAATTAAAATAGTTATTAATTGTAATAAAATAATTTCCTTTTGATTACAAATTTAATTAAATGTTTTTGCTATACCAAAAAACATTAAAAGTTCTTATTGCATAGATAAACAAACTTAAAATTGAAGATAGTTATTAATTGTTATAAAATAATTTCCTTTTGATTACAAATTTAATTAAATGTTTTTGCTATACCAAAAAACATTTTTTTTTTAAACTTTATTACCTGATTTTGAACTCTTACTACTAAAAGATATATATATGATAGTCTGGCTCTTAGTAAAACATCGTGAAAAGTGTATGCTTAAAAATATCTTGTTATACTTATGGAAGAATAATGTTATTGGAACACACTTGCTTGACAATATAGGCACACTATATACTATTCAAGTATTTATAAATAAACAATACCTTCTTTGCTTTTTGTTTAGGTTCTTTTTTTAATATTAATAGAAGTGTTTTTTTGTAACACAAATACGGATTGAGGAGTGTTAGAAACATTTCTTCTAACATTTTCCTATAATATTTATTTTTTTATTGAGTGAAATTTATTTGAGTCTAATACTTTATTTTAAACCTATTTTGACATTATTCCTAACACTTCTCATAAGCATTTGTGTTGTTAACCAATTAAAGTACCACCTAAAACATCCACAATGACAACATCTATTTTTAAATTTTTAAATACATCTAACGTGTATACACGTCACTTATTTATAATTTTTTTAATAGTTATACCTAATAAACACTCAACACTTCAGGTAAATATCTTAAGCGAGATCCATTAGTTATCTAGTAACTCTATATTATTATATTTCAGTATTATAATATTTTTAAAAATGGATTCCATTTAAGATTAGAAGTCTCCATTAAAACATTGTTGCCGTTAAATTCACAAAATAACTTAGATTTGCTTAGAGATGATCTTAGACTAATATATAAAAGGACACTAATTACCATTTTACAAGCATCCATTAGATTTGAATTTTTTTCCACTTCAAATTGAGTATATTGTCTGCTTAAGAGTATATTGTTTGTACTCATTTTTTTGAAATATTTGTTAGGTAGACATGGAGGAGTATGACACGTTGGATGTCCCTACAATGGCATTTTGAAATCTAGACCGTTCATGCCATTCTTTCTTCCTCTATATATAGTGAATACTTCCACACACTCTGTTTCATCATTAAATCTCCTTGTCTTCGGCTTTCATCCAAATCAACAACAATCTTCCTCTGCTTCATCATTTTTCTCACTCTTTTTCTTCCTTTTTGTCTTTGAAACTTTGACATCACCAATGGCTTGCTTAGAGGTCTGCAAAGAGGTAACCATAAATATCCATATATAATATGTAGAACTTATCCATATTATTTATTACTTGTTTCTAAAATATAATGTTCCAACATTACTAAATTAAAGTCCAAAATACAGATATATCAATCCTATTGGACCTCACCAAAACAAAACTCTTTGAATTTTGTTGACAAAACCAAATTCTGTTGATCACTAGCAATATCCAGTTTTTGACCATGCTCTTATAAGTATTCAAAATATTATATAGTTAAACTATAAGGATATCTTATAAGTTATAATTAAAATAGTGCCATTTTGACGTGTATGTTGAAAACTTTGTGCAGGGGAAGTTCAAAGAAGAAACAGAAGAGTTAACTCTTGATGGGAGTGTTGATTGGCATGGTCGCCCAGCAATCAGAGCTAAATCTGGGAGATGGTTTGCTGGAACTATCATACTCTGTAAGTTCCAAATATCTACACATAAATTGCATGACAATTTTATTTTTGTTTCACTCTTTTATTTTATTACATGAAACATCTTATCACATATCCAAATATAAATTTGGATTATTTTTGTTTCAACTCTATTTTATGTTGATAATTTTGTGATCACGGAAGACTTTATCTTAAACAAGTGTCTCTGAGATACTTGTTAAAGAAGACAAACAAAGAAGTTTTACGTTAAAAATGACATTTGTAGCCTTTTGAAAAATTAACTATATATTTTTAATGCATTACGACTATATTTTATACGTTAACAAGTGTTACAAAGATATTGTTATGCTGACCTTATCTTAAATCATATATATGGCTCTTAATTTATAATACCATATTCATCATAAATAAATGTGTCCATGTGTGGCATAAGTGTGTCCCTGTGTGCAATAAAATCGTATTTTATATGATGTAGATTAAGGTTTTAAGTTAGGTCGCAACTAGTGTTACTTAGAGGTCAATTTTGGTAGTATATATTTTAATGATTGATGTTAGTTTATATTTCTTAAACTCTTTTCAATAAGCTATCTATTTGATATACATCGACTTCAATTAGTTTGTTTAGACAATGACTTAACCGTAATCATATATGTTATTGAAGTAAAACAAAATGTAATTTTCCAAAAAAAGTAACAAAAAATGATTATATAGATGAATTTTGAGTGTGCACGGGGGAGTGATACGTCTACGTATAATTTGATGATGATAGGATTATAAAGAGTCGTGGCAAATTTTAGAGCCGTAGAAGATTCAAGAACCTTGTCCAGCTATTATTGAATATGCAATGCAATTAATCGGTGGTTTATAGACTATGATAGCTTATCAGTACAAAAAGTGTGACTTTTTGTCCACAAAAAAACAAACTATGATCTCTTGTTCATCTTATCAGTTTTCACATCTTAGAAAATTTTAAGAAAACGACAACTTTAACAGGATCATCATGTGCTTCATTCAGCTCACATTTCACAATGACCTATAGTTTTTATTTTTTATTTTTAGGGTTTTGGTTTGGTGGCTGATTCTTACTTGACCGTTTTGGTTCTAGATGGAACAAAATAATGTACATATACAACTATAGAAGAAGATACAGATTCTGAATCCTTATAAAACGACAGGAGACAGAAAATAGGAAAAAAAGGAGAGATTGTTGTGTTGAGTGTAAAAATATTTGAGCATGCATTTGAGATTGTATAAATTGTTGCCGACACGTAATTGCAAACAAGATTGTTCATGACGTAGGTATTTGCCACGTGTTATGATGCATACACTTTCATATACTTATGGACATGAGTGCAAGGAAGAGTGAAATTCTATATTTAGTGCACTAAAATTGAGTTGAAGACAGCCCATAATTAACACTAGCTTTTTTAGATACGACAATATTCCAAATTTTGTCACTATTTACTTTATCTTTTTTTCTCTATTAATTATTAAAAGATTATGATAATGTTATTAATTATAAGCCACAATCTCATCTAAGGCTAGTGAAGGTCACCAATAAGGTTAAGAATATGGTAGGTTAGAAGAGACTTTATAAGTTTTTTTTTCTTTCAAAAAAAGATAGACTTTGTAAGGTCTTATTTTGTTCTAAAATATTAGGTATGGGTTTGGTCTATTATTGTCATAAATCAATTTTTAAGGTTTGAATTGACATCTTTAAGTATGACAAGATTTGAAATTGAAAGTCCGACTGGGGCATGAAAGTTTGTATAAAAATTACTTCATATCTTTTTTTTCAAAGCTTTGCACCACACAAGTGGTGAAGACTAACAATCTAATAGATCAACCAAAGAGATTAATTATAGTTTAAGTTTTTTTTATTGAAAATATTAATAGTTAGTTGTTTAGATTAATCCTATAAGTTATAGCACAATTGTTTAGATAATCCAACGTTACATGATATTCTATTTAAATTATATTTTATTTTATTTTGTAAAAATAATAATAATAATAATTTTGAATATGTAAAATGTATACGGGTAATTATATGATTTAACACAACATCCAGAATTTAATATAATTTTTTTACAAATTAAACATGTTAAATTATATTTGAGTTCTTAAATATTACATGAAAATTGTTTTTGAACTAATTCATAATCGTTTTGAATATTCTTTTACCAAATCAAGAAATATTTTTCATTTGGCCGTATCCAGTACCCACCAATTGTAAATGCTAAAACAAATAAAAAAACAAGTCCTATGAGTTAGGCTCAGAACTAAGATATCAAAGGTGAATGAAAGTTTGAAGGTCACAATCATAGAAGTATCAGAGTCATACATAGGTGGGATATTTCCGAACCTTTTCGCGTGTACAAAAGTACACAAAAACAACGTCGTGTGTGCATGTACATGTGCTCAAGTGCGGTTCATTTTTATTATAAAAACAAATAAATTTAGGTTGAGAGAGGGACATCCTAATATAATATGTTCTTAGAATTTTAGATATGAATCCAAATTACACCATATTTGGTCGGAAGATCTTTTTTTGTTGGTTGACGGAGTTTGAACATCAAATCTTTTATATATTATGTATTGTCTCTGTTAGCTGAGCTAAACTCACAAGAATTTTGGTCAGAAGATATAACAAACAGACATGGTTGATTTTCATTTAAGCACCAAAAAATAATACGTGATTGAATTTTAGAAGATAAAATATTGTTTGCTTATTTATTTAGTCGTCCTAGTTTAAAATTTACCCTTTCTAATGAATTAAATATTTTCATATGAAAATACAATATTTTAGCTATAAAAAATTTATAATTGAATTTTAATTCATGAAAAAAAGAAAGATCATAGGTGTTAGTGGGTATATTAGACGAGTAAGTTTATTTTTAATGATAATAATAATGTATGGAAGTTGATTTCAATTTGTAGAAGAACTTATTATTTAAGATATAAATATTTTTTGAAGATATAAATATTTCATGATGCTAACAATCCTTAATGTTATTGATATATTTGATCTACCAGTGAACCAAGGTCTAGCAACCTTAGCATTCTTTGGAGTTGGAGTGAACCTAGTTCTGTTCCTGACAAGGGTGTTGGGTCAAGACAATGCTGCTGCTGCTAACAATGTCAGCAAGTGGACTGGCACAGTTTACATCTTCTCTCTTGTTGGTGCTTTCCTTAGTGATTCTTATTGGGGAAGATACAAAACATGTGCTATCTTTCAAGGCATTTTTGTAACCGTAAGTAATATACTTTCAATTTCATTTTTTTCTTCCACTTTAATGAATTTTTACTAGTACATTATATTAATTAGTTCGTTTATGCTATGGTTTGATATAACAGGGTCTAGTATCTTTGTCCGTTACAACATACCTTGCTTTGCTTAGACCAAAAGGTTGTGGAAATGGAAAACTTGAATGTGGGGAACATTCAAGTTTGGAAATGGGAATGTTCTACCTATCAATCTATTTGATTGCCTTAGGAAATGGAGGGTATCAACCAAATATTGCAACATTTGGTGCTGACCAATTTGATGAAGATCATTCAAAGGAAAGTTACTCAAAAGTGGCTTTTTTTAGCTACTTTTACTTGGCATTGAACCTTGGTTCACTTTTCTCAAACACTATTTTGGGCTATTTTGAAGATGAAGGATTATGGGCTCTTGGGTTTTGGGCTTCTGCTGGGTCTGCCTTTTTGGCACTTGTACTTTTTCTTGTTGGCACCCCAAAATATAGACACTTTAAACCTTGTGGCAATCCTCTTTCTAGATTCTGCCAAGTGTTTTTTGCTGCTTCAAGGAAATTGGGAGTTCAAATGACATCAAATGGAGATGACTTGTATGTCATAGATGAAAAGGAGTCTTCTAACAACTCCAACAGAAAGATTCTCCACACACATGGTTTCAAGTAAGTTATTTGAATACTTCCAATAACGATTTGATGTTTACACTTCTATAACGGCTACATTGCGGTTTGGACCACATCAAAAACCATTATGTCGTGGTCAAGATTGTGGTCGCAGACTTATATTTAAAATCCTGCGGAAGAGAGAGTAATTAAACAATAGAACTTCGGAAAATAATGAGACGTGGAAGATAAGATTCTTTTTGTATTACTTTTTACATATAAGTCATAATTGCATTTGGAGAAGTTCATCTAGAGTGCTTATTGACCAATTTTCAATTTATCATCTATATTGCAGGTTTTTGGATAGGGCAGCTTATATAACTTCAAGAGATTTAGAAGTCCAAAAAGGAGGCCAACATAACCCATGGTATCTCTGTCCTATTACTCAAGTTGAAGAAGTAAAATGCATACTAAGACTTCTTCCAATCTGGCTTTGCACAATAATCTACTCGGTAGTTTTCACTCAAATGGCTTCTCTTTTTGTGGAGCAAGGTGCTGCAATGAAAACCACAATTTCCAGTTTCAAAATACCACCAGCAAGCATGTCTAGCTTCGATATCCTCAGCGTAGCCATCTTCATTTTCTTCTACCGTCGAGTACTTGATCCACTCGTCGGAAAACTCAAAAAAACAAGTTCCAAGGGACTCACTGAACTTCAAAGAATGGGAATCGGTCTCGTTATAGCTATAATTGCAATGGTTACAGCTGGAATAGTTGAATGTTATAGGCTTAAGTATGCAAAACAAGGTGACACAAGCTCTCTAAGTATCTTCTGGCAAATTCCTCAGTATGCACTTATAGGAGCTTCTGAGGTTTTTATGTATGTAGGACAATTAGAATTCTTCAATGCTCAAACACCTGATGGATTAAAGAGCTTTGGAAGTGCACTTTGCATGACAAGTATCTCACTTGGGAACTATGTGAGTAGCTTAATTGTTAGTATTGTTATGAAGATTTCAACTGAAGATCACATGCCAGGATGGATCCCAGGAAACTTGAATAGAGGTCACTTGGATAGGTTTTTCTTCCTATTGGCTATTTTGACTTCTTTAGATTTGATTGCTTATATTGCATGTGCAAGGTGGTTTCAGAATATTCAGATGGAATGCAAATATGATAACAATGATGAGCCTAGTAGCTGCAAAGTTTAATCATTTCCAATATGGAGAAGTGTTAACATTATATATTATGAATAAGAGAAGGAAGGGAGCATGATGGTTTGGATCAAGAGAATGCCTTTTTACCTGAGTCTCTTTAACTGTATTCAGTATAGTTTTTACTCCTGACTAAGATTTTCAGTTTATGTACTTTGAAATTCATGGTTGTATCCATGGTTGTATAAATTGAACTTTTTGAAGAGACAATGATAGTTTTAGGGCCTCTCTTGGGTCTTCCTTGTTCCTTCTTTCATTTTTTGTAAGTTCCATTGCTAATGGTGGACATGTTAATATGTTATTTTGATTTATGTGTGCGAAATTGCATGTTTCAATTTCTAATTGATTACATATCTTGCCAACAAAATGTTAATGTTATTAATATCTGAAACTAATGTTATAGGAGACAAATATAGGAAACACCGGTTATGATTTTAAATGAAGGTCTACGACCGCGGTTTGATCAACAAAATCATGGTTTATGCTATCTCTTTAACTGTAACTTTAGTTTGTATTAATGTTGCATCAACCACATTTGACTGTGATTCTTTACAATATGAAAAATTGTAAGAGAACCATTGCCGCAATCACTTTTTCAAACCTTGCTACCAACTACCAAGTAAAGCACTATAGTTTTAAAAGAATCATATAGTTTAACTTTGTATGAAATTTCTTATGTATTTGTTGTATCCAGGGCCGACCCAAGAATAAGACAACTAAAGCTCTTGTTTTAGGCCTCCCAAACAAAACAAAAAAATTCATTAGATTTTATAAACAAAAAGGCCTCATATATTAAAACTTGTTTTTAGTCCTCACCTACAAATAAAATTTATTGGGCCGACCCTGATTGTGTTCACCCGACATAAATCCAAACAGAGAGTGGTAAATCTGATTTTCAAGTCAGTTGTAATGTGGTGAGACAAAAACATGTTTGTCTCCAACAGTTTCTAAGCACACATAATAAAACATAGAATGGAAAAACATTGCATGGGATCGACTATATATCTTAGCCATTTAAAAAAAAATCACCAATGGGCAAAGGTGTTTAGTTATTGAAGTCTCTTCAAGCTCTATGTAATCTTTCACCAAGCCTCACTAAACACCATGTATTCTCTAAGCCTATGTAGACTCTGTATTATTTCACTAAACCTCACCAGAATCCTTGTATTTCTAAGCCTCTGCAGGCTATGTATTCTTTGTCAAAGCCTCATCAGTTCCCTATACTATCAAGTCTTAACGGACACCATGCATTCTTTACTATGCCTATTCAGGCTTACAATACTATAAGCCTCTCAAGGCTCTACTGACTCACTCAAAATGGCATAAATCCCTTACAAGCCTTTTGAGAGGTTCATCCTGCCACTACTTAGCGGATTAAAATTATGTTTTATGTGTTAATAAAACACACAATCTAATATCTCTCAACTAGAAAGTATAACAATACAAATCAAATATCAATCGTAGTTATAACTCATAAAGAATATAACAAAATCAAATACTAGACTTGATTGATTTACAACAAGACGACGAGCTCTCAATCAGAGAGGATATACACTGAATATCTTGTGTTCTAGGCCTGATTCGACTGGTTCTTTTTCTTCGATGATCGCTACATCTTCAACTGCTAGGAAGATGTTGAATATATAGAATAGACCAAAGAGTCATTGGGAAGAGTCGTTGGATAGCCTTTGTCACTGCATGAGGTGAATCATACTACGAACGCTAATTTACAGACTGTCATGTACAATATTGTGAGATTTGAAAATACTCCTTTGAATTTCGCACTCAGTACCTTGTCCTACAATGTTTTTCCTCCGGAAACTCTTCATTTCTAATAGGAAATGTTGGAAGTATTAGACCATAAATAGTAATATTTGTAGTTATTTTACATCATTAGTATGAGACTCATTCAACAAACATGTTAGGTTTAGATTTATCCATGTTTAAGCAAGTTAATTTTAGTATTGTAGTTACAACATTGAAATGATCAGAAATACTTTTCATCATGGCATTAGAGTCTATTTCAGATTTGTTGGGTTACCTATGCTATCAGGTTTCCGAGTCACACTTAAGATTCTCACGTTGCATAAGCACAACTTAAGTGTAATCTTTACCTTCGAAGTAAGTTTTTTTAAGGTTGAGTTAGGCCAAATCCAAGTTCAAATATGGTATTATAGCTCCCAATTATTGGGGGTACCGCTTTCGAATAACTACGAGGCTCGTTTTCGCCGCGTTTAAGCCATGCACCTCCATATTCACTAGAATCGTCGTCTATGCATACTTGTTACGTGTGAGGGGTCAAAAGTCTGATCTGAGATATTTTTGCTGGTACACCTTAATTTATGAGTGTACCGTAGAAGTTCTTATTTTTGTACAACTATCTTTTTTTTCCGATTGAGATACTTTGTTTTTCAAGTATTCTTTGACTGCTTGTTTGCCACTGCCATTGCATTTTATTTTAGACGATCCTTTGGTTTTTAATAATAAACATAATTTATTCTTTCAAATTAACAGAGTATATCGATACAACAAAAATTTAAAGTCAGACGATTCTTGCTAGTCATAAGCACATTTTGTTTTTAGCCAATGTCATCGGACAATAAGTGCCACGTGCTTATTACTAGAGATGGGCATGTCCTATGCTACCCTTTTTGTCATTAAATAGTAAGCCTTAGATCGTCACTTGTGATTCTTTTTTGACTTTGCTTGATATGATATTATAATCTGCACACTTAAGAAAATGTAAGAGGATAAATTATTTTCTTATATTGTTATCATCAAAATATCTGAATTAAGAATGGTACATTGACTCGTAAAGTTTCAAAAGTATGGAAAGAAATGAATCTATTTAGTCTCGCACGAGAGACATGCACATATTCTATCTTTAACTTCTTAGCAACGCATAAACCAACAATGGAAGAGAGTTTGTCACTAATTTCGTCTCTAACATGTTTTGAGATGGAAATTTTAAATTTAACCGAGACAATATTTTTTTTCTTCATAAAAGATGATTTTTATTTTCTTATGCATTAAAAATATAAAAGTACAAGGAGTTGTAGTTTTTATTTTTGAATTTCAGCATATATCAAAATTGATTTAGTAAATAAATAATATTGGTATATATCTAATTATATTTATGTTGATAAGGTAGCTAAAAGCATTTCTAATTAAATAAAAAAGGTTGATAATTTTAAAAAAGAATCATTTACAAAATATAGAAGAAAACTATTTTAAAATCAAGAAGATACATGAATACGTGAGAATGATTGTAAATATTCAAATATTACCTCATCTAAAAAAAATCAGATATTACCTCACTTGAAAATACAAATCTAAAATTATATTTTATTTTAAGTTTATTGGAAACTTCCAAATATAACTTTAGGTGAGTGTCCTAATAATTTCTTCATAATATCTAAAAAAGGAAAGGTAGAAACCAAAAAGAAAAGGCAAAAAGAGAATATCAAACTATTATTTTGTGGATGAACTTGAATATATTCATTTTAGGAAAATGACATAGTAGCATACATTGAACCACATTTTAAAAAAAAATTACATCGAACCAAAATCAGAATAAGGACTCCTCTTCTCAACCAAGAACATACATTTTTTTTCTTCTTTCCTTCCCTTGCCTCATAACAAAACCATGCATTTTTTCCAAAACAGATAAAATAAAGTGTATGAGTCATTAAGATTTTGTCTAACCCAAAATAGCACCCTTTTATCTAATAATACAAAAGATGGCCACGTTTTTCTCTAGAAGGTGTAAATTGAATGTATATGAATAAATAAATGTTAATGTTCTTATCCTCTCACTTAATATTTCAGCAAAATTGATTTTATTTTATTTTAGATTTTGACTGAAGATTGATTTTATTTATTATAATAAGGATTTTATTTAAAAAAATAGGAAATATATTATATGAAATGAGTAAATAGGTAATTATTCCTTGAAATTGTAAGTTTCGTCAATTACCCCCTGAAATTAACAAAACTTCAATTACCCCTCTGAAATTTCACAACGTTAATCAATTTACCTCATCCGTCAAATTTTTTTGTTAGTGAACATAATGTTTTGCAAATACCCCCTGAAGTTTTGCACTTATGTGCAAAATGCCCCCCGGACTTAAAAATTTATATTATTTTTTTCTTAAAGGCAAACAATTAACAGTTAAATATTAAAGCTAACTATTAATTTTGGAGTTTGGGAAAACTACATGCATATATACATCAAAATAGGCTTGTAAATGTTTGCTTTTTCCATAGTTTTTTTTTTTAAAATTGGGGAAGGGAAAAATGTGTATTTTTTAAAGTGACAATAATGGTTATTTTTACAATGGTTCTGAGAGAATTCATACTCATCAATTCGAGTTTACCAGGCTTAGGCTTAGCATGAGTAGCAATAAGGAGAAACAAAGTCACAATTAAGGAGTGTGCTCCACCTTCACAAGACAAGAACAGGATTAGTACATAATTAGATGTGAACTAATTTTCTTGTATAAAGCATGACACAAAACCTTTTTTCATTTTGATACTAAAACAAGCCAAGAACCTTGGAGCATAACTCACAATTCATAGAATAATATAAAGGCTTTCCATTTCCCAAATAGTTCACATAGTCTAAGATTTAAGGTCTGTGCATTTTCCTCTAATATGACATGCAATGTGAAAAAGAAAAGACCAAACATCAAATTAGTTCATATTTTTAAGATGGTATCATTCATTCACTTCTCCATATTAAATTTAATAAATCAACCATCAAGGAAATCACTATGTTACCTTTCTATCCTATTTCCCCCTAAATATATAAATAAAAAAAGAACAACAATAGTTCTCATTACACATAAAAAAAATATAAATTTTCAAGTTCGGGGGGCATTTTGCACATAAGTGCAAAATTTCACGGGGTATTTGCAAAACGTCATGTTCACTAACAGAAAAATTTGACGGAGGGGGTAAATTGATTAACGTTGTGCAATTTCAAGGGGTAATTGATGTTTTGTTAATTTCAGGGAGATAATTGACAAAACTTACAATTTCAGGGAGGTAATTGTCTATTTACTCTATATGAAATAGCTGTCTTCTTTAATGGAGATCTTCATACCTAAAATTATTCAAATAAATATCACATCCGAGTTGGAAAATTTAAAAATCGTATAAAACTAAATATTATTAGATGTACCTTTAATCTCCCTTAAAAAAATAAATAGATGTACCTTAATCCGTTGTATAAACACTTAGTTTAAATAGGATTTTTTTTCTCAATTAAAAAAGATTTCTAAGTGTAAAAAAAAGTTTTCTAATTCAAATTCATTTCTGAAATGAAATTCAATTTAATTAAGTGTTTGAACTCAATTGATAAGAGTTTCATCAAAATATTAATCATTCAAGTAATCCAAGTTCAATTTATAGATAAAACTATTATTAATCAAACTTTATTTAACTCTCGATCAGTGGCGGAGCGACTTGTGTCTGAGGGGATGCACCTGCATCCCCTGGTTTCAGCGGCGAAGTTAGAAATTTTTTTACGCAGGGGCTAACTATAAAAAAAAATTAAAACCAATATATTAATTTTAAAGATCAAATATATTTTTAGTCCTATAAATTATAATTTTTTAGGTTTGGTCCTTACAAACAAAATTATTCAATTTTTGTCTCAATTTGTTAGAATTTTACAAAAAAAAAAATATTTTTAGTCTTGGATTTCATCTTTATAACAAAAAATTAAGGATTAAAATTAAACAAAATCTGAAGACTAAAAACGCAAGTGATGTAGAGACTAAAATCTAAATAATCCAAAAACTAACCAATGCACGAAAATTAACTAAGAGCAGTAATAAATGATAAAAATTGACAATAGCTATTTTAAAAAGTTGGACAAAATGTGTTTTAAGAAGCCAATGTTATCCATAAATGACTATTTAGAAAATAGATTAATAATATATTTTTCAATGTACACAAATGTTATGTTTAATTATGACTATTGTCTTGATAGTTTTTATTGTTGAAAAAGTTCTCTATTATTGTTATTGAGACGGGAAGTACCAAACTGATACAAATAAATCTATCAATCATGTAATAATTCTTTTACTTTCTTATTTATTCTAATTTTCAATTGAATTTGTTTGGGGTAGTTCAACATTTATTATTTGAGGTAGCCGAATACAAATAGATACCAACTACTACAAGATTTATTTATTTTTTGGATGGCCAAGGCTACCCCTACCCATTGAAAGGATACGCCCTGCCTGGTTTTTTAAATTTCCACCCAATAATATGGGTTGTTTATACATTTGTACATCCTGAAATTGTATTCATGCACCTCTTAAGACTCTCACATCAAACTTTGTTGACACACTCTTCTTTTTATGTCTTAAATATTGATGATGTTGTTATAGATGACAGTCATACCTCGTTGCTTTTACATGTTGACTTTGTTATTTTTATTTAATATTTGTAATTTGTAACGTAACTACATTTTTTAATTAATATAGATAATTGGTGTTTCATTGTGAAGATTTTTTTTCAACAAAAACGTAAAAAGAACCCAGGGAATTAACTAGACTCGAATAACCACTACTAGAAAAAGCAAAATTAGTGACGGAAAAAATAAAATTCATCACAAATTACTTGGTCGCAACATTTAGTGACGAAATTAGAGAGAAATTTCACGTTTTCTCACTTTAAATTTTCCTCACTGATTTTTGTTTTTTAGTAGTGAACTTATTTGTAATCCTTAATTAATTAACTAAGTCACATTACCATTTAGCTGCTTGTTATATTCAATCCTATAAAATTTACAGGGTTAACTAAGTTTTTCGTTTTTAAAAATATTGTGAATTTTGATTTTAGTTTCAAAAAAAAATAAAACGAAATGTTTTTTGTTTCTAATAGAATAATTTTGACACGTCTTTGATATTTCTTGAGTATAAAATGGACACACACACAGATATATATATATATATATATATATATATATATATATATATATATATTTTATAACAAAATTTGGTAAGACACGAGACATATATCTTCACATATAGAGACATAATTGAAGTTTTAAAATTTTGCATTCCCAAAGTCAAGGTCCTGGCTACGCCACTGCTCTCGATCGAACTCTACATTACAGAAACATTTTTTCCACAATAATCGTAAAAAAAAAATGAAATTCAATGTATTACGAAAATAAGTTAAACTAAATGCTATATATAAATTTGGATACCTATCTATTACTTTTTCTTGGATGAACCATAGAATTTGGCTTTTTATTTTGGTAAAAAAATAATGTTTATTAATTTAATTTGAAGTAATACATTTTTTGTACTATTTCTTAAAAATAGAGGCACGCCGCACGCTGACTGTTTAGTATAACGACGTCGTATTAAAAAATGGAATCCTCTCACTTGCGTTAAAACCCCACAGACCCGCCACTAGCTGCAACACAGAGCTTGCCAATCGCTCTGTTCTGCTTCTTCAAACACCTCTCTCTCTTTTCTCTCTGCAGAGAAAACCCATTGAAGAAGAAGAAGACAAACCCTAACCGCGACACGTGTCGTTTTCCCTCAAAAAATGGCTTCATCACTCTTTCAACTTCAACACACTTCCTCATCAACCATGCCTTTTGCTCCTTCTTCTCTTTTTTCCGGCGTCTCTCATGGCCTCACTTTTCCAACATTAGGTTTTCTTGACCTTTCTCGCTCTCGAACTGTCGCGTATAATACAGTGGTAATAACCTTTTTTCTCTTTTCTTTCATTTTTTTTTATGCATTTTATTTGATTATTTTATTTTTGTTTTTTTTTGTTAGAAATGTGATATGTCGGAAGCATCAAATGTTTTTAACGGGAAACCAATTGTTCCCGCTATCAACGAACAAACACTGCCCAGGTTCATGGAATCTGAGAAAACCGTTAGTAGAAACGGTAACAAGTTGAAATTGTTCTCCGGCACCGCTAATCCTGCTCTGTCCCAGGTATAACTTCCGCTTTAATTTACTTTCATTTTTAATGTATTGTTTAGTTACTTATGTAACTCCGACATTTCTGATCGTAGACGTGTTTAGTGTCTGACACATAAGACATGTTAGTGTTTGACACGACACCGATACATGCAATTACATTTAATTATGTCATTTTTAAAAATAATTGTGGGTGTCCGTGTTAGTGTCATGTTTGGTGTTTGTGTCAATGATTCGTAATTTCATCCAGCAGCACAATTACGCACAAATAGTTTTTTTTGTGTATAAATATGTACAAACATGTTAGGTACGGTAAACGACATGTCATGTCTCTGAGTTATAGAACTAGTTGGTCCCTTGCAATGAAACATAATTTGCATGACCCATCTTTTTATTGGGCAGGTTTCAGATGAGAAATCTTTGTTCTTTTATAACTTTGTGTTGCTTCAACTAGGAAATTGCTCGGTACATGGGACTGGAACTTGGAAAAATTACCACAAAGCGATTTGCTGATGGTGAAATCTATGTCCAGTTACAAGAGAGTGTTAGAGGTTGCAATGTATACCTTATACAGCCAACTTGTCCTCCTGCTAATGAGAATCTCATGGAGCTTCAAGTAATGATCGATGCTTGTCGGAGAGCGTCTGCCAAAAATATCACTGCTGTGATTCCGTACTTTGGATATGCTAGAGCTGATAGAAAGGCAAGTATATGCAAGAACTGTGTAATTTTGTTCAGTGATTTGCGATGTATTTGTCTGCATTGACCTGAAACCGTGTCCCTGTCGTGTTTATAAGCAATTAATGAAGCATCTTTTGTTGTCTTCCTTAACAGACTCAAGGGCGTGAATCGATTGCCGCTAAACTTGTTGCTAACCTAATTACCAAAGCTGGGGCAGACCGTGTTCTTGCTTGTGACCTTCACTCAGGGCAGTCCATGGGTTACTTTGATATTCCTGTGGATCATGTACATTGTCAGGTAAGTTATTAGCTCTGAATGGTTGTAGTTTGTTTCATCAATCTTCAATATGTGTTTTCTAATGCTATTGTGTATGATGTTTCCACTAGCCTGTGATCCTTGATTATCTTGCTAGTAAGACAATAAGTTCAAATGACTTGGTGGTTGTCTCTCCTGATGTGGGCGGCGTTGCGAGAGCACGTGCTTTTGCAAAGAAATTATCTGATGCACCTTTAGCTATTGTAGACAAAAGGCGCCATGGACACAATGTAGCTGAGGTAATAACCACAACAAAATCTGTGCATTCAAGCTCATACATTGTAATCAGTTAGTAGTTCTCATACAAGACAATTTCGCCATGTTATCCAATTTCCTTGATTTTGACAAGGTTATGAGAATTCAAGCTCTAGAGGGGATCACAATAAGTTGCATTGTTATTTGCTTAGGGTCAGAGGTCCTTGTTTTTATATTGTTATTTTTTTGTATGCGCACATGGTTTAGCATGATATAATATTGCAGTGTGCTGATTCTCCTCAGGGATTAATTACAGTTAACTATATGAATCATGTATATTTATTTGTGTTATGTTCCCCTGCAGGTGATGAATCTGATTGGTGATGTAAAAGGAAAAGTTGCTGTAATGGTGGATGATATGATTGACACTGCTGGTATGCCTTCTTCAATGTACAATTTAACATTTGAACAGATTTTTTTCATGTGCTTTTCTGTTGTATTATGGTTTTTTGCTGGGTGAAAGACATTTAACTAAGAAAACAAATATTTATCTTTCCTTCATTGATTCAAGCTTTATTTATGTACATCCCAGACGTTTTCCAAACGTTTTTCTTGACGCGCACACACACACATGCATACAGTCTCTGTAATTCTCTGCTGCAGCACTGCCTATATATTTTGTTTAGTGCATTTTCCATGAAGGCCTTGTCTTTAGATTGTATTTATACCCTCTTTTTTTTCATGAACTTTTATCCAACAGAATGATAGATCCCAAATGTTTTTGTAGCATATTTTGGTGTTACTTATTTGTATGTATTTGCATCAGGATTTTCAAAAGCATTTTTATTCTTTAAAAAAATTGCTTAATGTCACTTTGGGGACTGGACTTTATTAAATAGTTAAAACTATCTTAAGACAGTAAGTGAGATTTACAATTATTCTACGATTGTGTACATTATATTTCTTCCTTTTGTTGACGGATATCTGTTTGCATCTCAGGAACCATTGCTAAGGGTGCAGCACTATTACATGAAGAGGGTGCTAGGGAAGTTTATGCTTGTTGCACTCATGGTGTTTTTAGGTATTGCTGTTAAATCTTCAATACAATTTTGTTCTTAATCTTTGGTTATTTCAATCCCCTAGTAAAGTCAATGAAGTTTCAGAGTTGACATTCTGCGTCCTAAATTTGAAGCATGTTATACCTGTAACCTGTTGAATATCATGTTCTTCGATTTCCTTTAGCATACATAATGCAGAAGCTGTTAACTGTAATCGCAAATTATTCAGTCATCGGCGTTATTACTCAGCTTACTGGTGTCATGTTTTTTATTCTCTACATCGAGGAACCTTATGTTGAGCGGTGACATTCAGCTCATTAATATGTGGCTAGGCACTTATGTTCTGCCTTATGGATGAAACCGTAGTTAACTAGTGTAACTAATACTTTTTTATATGGCTAGCAATAGTCTCATTATGTTTGTTTTGCTTTATTTGCAGCCCTCCTGCAATCGAGAGGCTGTCCAGCGGCTTATTTCAAGAGGTGATAATCACGAACACTATTCCGGTAGCAGAGAAGAACTATTTCCCTCAGTTAACTATTCTTACCGTAGCAAACCTGTTGGGTGAAACTATTTGGCGTATTCACGATGATAGTTCTGTCAGTAGTATTTTTCAGTGAACAATCTAAATTGCCTTCTGCAGTTTTTTTCAATGAATAAATGTAGTTTATCATAGGCCTATAACCATTTTTCATCTCATTAGTGGACCTTTATCTTTATATATAATAAAGTTTTATATACACTTGCTCTCTTAAAATACAACCAAGTTTTTGCTTTCAGTCTCTGACAAGTTTTTCGCACATTTTTGGTTTTTTTTAGTTTTTGTCGGAACATTTGGTCCATGTTATGTTAAATATGCTCCTTTATTGCTTACATGGTCAATGAATCTATGACAAATGTTTTTAGCGCCATGGCCTTTTAAGTATGATTTCCACCCTCTCAAAATTTTCAAGTTTTGATTTTAATCTCTGATAAATATCCAATTTCAATATAAGTTATGTTTTACTCAGGTTTAGTCTTTTTTGAAGTAATATTAGAGCAGAAAAATGCAAAAAACATCAAAATAGAAAATTTCAAAGCACAAAATGAGAATATGTACCTCATCACCAAGAAATTGCCGAATAACATGATATGGATGTGATTAAAGTAACAAAATAGCGTATTAGCATTTCTTGTTTGTCTTTCTTTGTCCCTTCCTAATGCTACTTAGAAGTAAAAAATCGCAATGCTTTATATATGTTTTTGGTATTCCTTGAAGATTGTATGCCACTTTTATTTTATTTATTAACACAATACAAGGACAAAACCTACGTGCAATACTTTTCTTCACAAAATGCAGTTTTTTGACACCCTTAAGAGTCCGTTTGGTTCGAGAATTAGGAGGGGTGGGGGAGGGGATATATTTTAATTAAAAACGTGTTTGGTTCGGGGGGGGGATTTTAAAATTATTTTACCGTTTTACCCTTAAACTTAATCAAATAAAAGAAACTACTTGTTTTTACGACTTCGGAGATCGGTGAAAGACAATCACACATTTAAGCTGCTTATTTTATCTCAAGCTGACTCATATATTTTGCACCACAAGACATGAATAGGTGAATTAACAATGGAAAAAAAAAGGAACAACAAGTAATAATAAGCTGAATTAAAATAAGATAATAATAATAATAATAAGGCCGTTGACAACAAAAAAGTAGTAGTAGGAGTGATTTGTACATGTAACAAATAAGAGTGATAGATAATATAATAACAAAAGTTGTTACAAGGAAAATATAACAAAATAATAATAAAAATTGTTACAAGAATAAGATAACCTAATAATAATAAGATTGTTACGAAAATAATATAATCTAATAATAATAAAAGTTGTTACAAAGTTAATATTGAGATTTGAAATTAATTTAAGGATAATTATGGCAATGCAATAAAATTTTAAAGAGATTTGCTCCCCTCCCCTTCTAAAAATTGAACCAAACACTTCAAATTAAAAATCTCCCCTCCAAAATTCTCGAACCAAACAGACCCTAAAAAATTGCCGGGGACAAGACAATTATGATAACTTTTTAGTTGAGAACCGTAGAAAGAATACATTTATATTATATGTTTTATTCTAGAAAAATAAATCGTGTACGTTCTTTATAAAAAGAAATTGAAATCTTTATAAGTTACAAGTATATGGAGATCGCATAAAATGATGTCATTAATTAATTAAAATTAGAAGTAAATGTCAATAATAAATAATACATCCGTCCTTATATATAAGACTATTTTGCCAAAATCATAGGATTTAAGAAAGTTAATATTTGTATTAAAGTTGTTTGTAATCACTATTGTTTTAAGAGAGAGAGAGTTAGTCTATGTATCATAGCTCCAAAAAAAAAAAGATATTCCCTAAGGGTGTTTATGTATCATAGCTCCAAAAAAAAAGAAAAAGATATTCCCTCTAGTGGGATAAAACATGACAAAAAAAAGTACACAACAATAAAAATAACAAGGAAAAGAAACTTTGATAAAGTTCAACTTCAATCAAATGTAACTTTAGTACATTCTAATCTATTACGATTTAAATAATCTAAAATGCACACCATAATAGAATCCATCCAAATAAGTTTGTTTTATTGATAGTCAATAAAAGATATGAGAAATGTAAAACTAAGTATTTTTCTTTAAATTCATACAATTCAACCATCTATTTCTTAGATGTTAAAGAACAATAATAATTTTTTTAAGGCATAATAACTAGTTGAGAGACAACCTCTAACCAAAGGAGTATTCAACAGCCCATGGAGTTCAATTTAAAAAGTAGCAGTGATATGCAGATTGATAGCAAACCCACCTAAAAAATTAGCATTTTTATCCATGAAAATACCTCTACAAGCAGCAAGATTTAGATAACCCTTAATGGTACCATCTATATTACAATTGATCCCGTTAAGGGTAGGGATTGCCACACCTCATTAACGCAAGGAGCATTGTGCATGAACCTAAATAAAGAAAACTTTTAAAATTTCAAATTCCTAGATGTTAGAATAAGAGTGCACCTTTGTATGATTCCCAACTAAGAAATTGTAAGAAACACGTTAAGTTAACAATAGACCGTCAATTAATATTGACACCATCAAATGATTTTGAACATATTGATAATGGCTACGATGCCAACCACTTTACATTAGGACGATCGATTTCTTTTACAGATATCAATCACAATATGCAAGTTACTGCTGTCCACCTAGATATTATAAATGGAAGTAATCCAATACCAAAGTTGATTTGTAAAGTCACATTCAATAAACAAATGCTTGCCAGTTTCTTCATGCTTGTGACACAAGCTACACATGAAGACTAAGTTTCTTACAACAAGAGATCTGGAAGGAGGAATATATGGATTCTAAATATTTTTGGCCCAAGACTGCTCATTCAATGGAGGCTTTTGAAGCATGTAAGAATCTGTAAAGCACATCTCCCCCTTAGTGGATTTCTTCTAAATAAACTTGTCCTTGACAAAGAATTTGAAAATTTGTACGTTTTCCAAAACAGTAGTGCTATTTCAAGCGAAAAACATATAGCGAGCAATTTCACGAAGTTGTTGCACGCTTAGATCTACTTTGGCAGACAACATGGGTTGTTGGATAAAAAATAGGAGGGTCCACTAAAGATGCAGTTACACAATACAACTCAGTCGTGATGCATTCAGGAGAATAAGAAGCATTTCCCTTTGCGAAATAGACAAGAATATAGATAGACACCTTTTTTCCATACCAACATACCCTATGTGGGAGGGTATTTTGGTAATATGTAACAAATGATATGTAGTTGTTTTGTACCCACATTGCCACATGTTGCATTTATGTGTGGACGTTTAAGAGGTGTATATCACATATGTGTCTATGTATAAGCACAGTGGCGTTGCCAGGACCCTAGATCAGGGGGTTCAAGTAACAAATCTAAAGATAATTTTTTGTTTCAACGTTGAATCTTAAAACAAAATATAATTTTTGAAATCAAAACACGTCTTTTTTGTTGAAAAAAATCATAATTTTTATGGCAAAATATTATTTATATTATATAAATAATATGTATTCAAAAAATAAATTGTAATCAAAATTACAAACATATTCTACAATTATTCATTACGCGATTTCATCTTATGAAATCGTTGAATAATCAATTTTTTATCCATGTTATGGAACACATCTCTCAATAACAGCGGAGCAATATTTTTAAGTGAAGAAGAGTGTTGCTTCTAGAAAGTGACTAATGAAGGTAATTAATCTTCACTAATCTCTATAAACACTAAATTCAAAAGTAAAATATTTGAATAAAAAACATGGAAGATTGCTTTTCTGACTTTTAATACTTGCTAAAAACACAAGTAAAAGATTAAAATACCCCAACAATAGTTAACTAGCGCTGGATTTTTTGGTCATTTACTTGTGTTAATGTATGAATGTCAAAAAAGCAACTCTCAAAAACATGATTCTATATGATAAATACATTACGGGCCTAACGGCCCAATCATCAATTGGGCCCAAAAGTACCCGACCCAACTCCATCAGAACCGAAACCTAACCTAAAATTGATGAAACCCTAATTTACACCTATAAATAATTGCCAAATTCCTCATATTTGCTATAGGAAACGAATCAGCTGTCGGCTATCTCCTTCGTTTCTCTATTCATTTTTCTTTTTATTTTGTGTATTCAAATTGTGATATCGTTAATTTTTTACATGAACAATTTACGAGTTATTTTTTGTTTCGTACTTTTATTCTGAGCTATGATGTAAAAAACTGTGCTGGAGCTAGTCAATGATGGCGCAATCCTCTAAGAAGTTCTGAGCTCTAATTTTTTTTTTCTTCAGTTTTTTAACTAATAAATTAATTAAGAGGGAATAAGAGAATCGAAGTGACGATAAAATTCATTTGTCTGTCAATCCTCTGATTCTTATTGATGTAATTTATGAATCCCGACAGGTTCTGATCGTTTTCTTAATTCCCTCTTTAATTTTTTTGTTGTTTAGGTTTATTTCTAGTTGAATGATTGGAGATTTTTCTTTTTTAAGTCGACAATAAGCTGCTCGTCAAACAATGACAACCAATTTCTTTTATGAAAAATCTGTTCTCTTGATATCAATATTATGAATGGGTATATGATGAATCTAAGTTTATGTAAATGGGTAATTTGCATCTGAATTTCATTGATGTTATTATCACCTTGGAGAACTGATGCCCAAAATTTATATCGAAACTTGTTTTTGTTATCAAACTTGAGTTTGTCTGTGTTTTGTTTTCTGTTTGTCATATAATTCATTCTCCAAATTGAGTTAAACTATCATTATCTGAGTTTGCTTTACTCTCTTGTATTAAATTTTGGTGCATTGAGAGGGAAAAGAAATGCGAGGTGATGATAAAATTCATTTGTCTGTCAATCCTCTGATATTCTTTGATGTTATTCATGAATCCCGACAGGTTCTGATCGCTTTCTTAATCCCCTCAAACTTACATTGTTTTTTGTTGTTAATTGGTTCCTTTTGAGTTACTTGGTTTTTTATATATTATGTTCTCTTTTTGAGTCTATTTGAATGGGCATATGATGAATCTAAATTTGTGTAAATGGGTAATTTGCATCTGAATATTATTGATGTTAAAATCACCTTGGAGAACTGATGCCCAATATATCATTAAGCTCTTCTATAGCAAACCTTTGCATCCTTTTTTAATTTGCTTTGATATAGTAGTATGCTGTCTTGGTGTTCTTTCATTGAATTTATAATTTGATCCTTTACTAATCCCCTTGCTACTTGTTGATCATGCCCGTTACAAAAATCGGATTGAGATTGAGGACAGACATTGTTGAAGGATATGTGCAAATGATGACAAACTTGACAGGGACATCAGATCTCCTAATTAGAGAAAATGCTGATTTGTCTGTGGGAATCTCTCTGATGCACATTTTATCACAAATTTCTTTTTATTGACAAAAACTAATACTGTAGAAGGATATGAATTTGAGACATACTAAAAATATTAAAAATGGAAATGATAAATTCAAGGATAATATGAAATGAAACCTAGAGTGTGAACCTGTAAATGAAAAGCATAAAGAACAAAATCGTTGATTATGTAATATGAATCTTGGAGTTCCCTATATATGATCCAAAATATATTAATATGCAAAACCTAATTGAATTTGAGGAAGAGTTGAAGCAAGGGAGTTCTATGTAGATATTCAAATTAAGTTTATTGGCAAAATGGAGATGGAGGTTGATTCCACGGAAACACTCACACTGGAAAGATGTTATAGTTGGCAAGTATGGCAACCAAATTTGTGGGTTTGGATGGTAATGTGGTATCTTGGCCGTCATATGCTTCTAGGTGGTGGCAAGATGTTTCCTCTTTGGAGGTGTTGGTGGGTCAAAATTGGTTTAACAGAGAGGTTACAAGAATTATGAATACTAGTTTTTGGAATGATATTTGGGTGGGGAATACTTCTCTCCGTATGTTGTTTCCTGGTTATATACTCTATCACAAAGTAAGATGATATTTTAACATCTCTTATGGATGTAGGCTAAGGGAGGGAGTGGTTTTGGAATGCGGAGGAGATCGGTATTTTTTTTCCTCCACAAAATTAGCATATAATTTTGTTGTTTGAGTTTTGGCTTTGAGTGTGCTTTTGAGTAATTTAGAAGAGGTGGTGTTTGGATCTATTTGAAAAAGTCCGTCTTCGTTAAAGGTTGAGGCGTTCTCTTAACTTCTCCTTGACCGTTTACCAACCAAATCAAATTTGGCAAGGAGAAATGTTTTGTTGCCGGATGATAACTTGAATTGTGTTCTATGTGGCGATGCTGAGGAAACATCCTCTTATCTCTTCTTGCATTGTGGCATGGTGTTCAAAGTGTGGGAGAAGGTGTTTCAGTGGCTAAATGCTTTTATTTTTCCTTATAACTTGGTCGTACATTTTGAATGTTGAAGTGTGGAATTTCGAAACAATAAGGTGTAAGGGCTATTGGTTAATTTGGTGTGCAACCTTATGGGTGATATGAAAAACTAGGAGCGGTAGAATCTTTAAGAATTGTGCAAAGGAGATTGATGACATGACGAGGTGAAGGTCTTGTCTTGGCAATGGAGTCTAAATAGATTGAAGATTCCATCGTGCCTATTCTATGAATGGTGGTGGAACTTTTTGGATTGTTTATTGAGATAGTTTAGCTTTTTCAGGTTGGAAGGTTTTAGGTGTTTCTTGGGGGATTTCGGGTTAGGTGACCGCATATTTACGGTGCCTTTGTATTCTCACCTAATTTTGCTTAGCCGCTCTTGTGCGGCGAGGCTTTGAGTAAATTTGTTGTTTCAAAAAAAAAAACTCTAGTTCTAGTGAGGAAATCGAGATCCATGTAGTGTTTGAACATATGATTTCCTGACCACAATGGTTACAATCTGCAGCAAAAAAAAAAGCTTATTGACATTAAAATTGTTGGGTATGATAAACGTTTGTCTTATTAACACACACCTTTTCTTCAATGACACTGATCTTGTTGCGACAATGCTCAACAACACCACAAAGTTACAACCCACTCTACATGTTCCTCGCCGAAGATTTGAAACAATCTAAGATTGGACACGTTATCCCTAAACGTAGCCTTGTATTGCACGATATTAATAAAACCCTGATTCTTGACTGTAAATAATTGCCACATTCAGTTGTTAGTAACTTAACCATTTTTCAAAATGAGGTATAATGAAATAAACAATGTTGGAACGAGTCATATTTTGCTTGTCAATGATTGCACAATCCTCTAAGAAGTTCCGAGCTCTAAAATTATGATTTTTTGATTGATATCAAATTTTTTATCTGAATTTCATTGATATCAAATGCATAAATTGGTTTTTGTTCTCTATTAGTTGAAAAATTTGATCAACTTTCAACTTTGTGTTATTTAGTTAGTTGAATGATTAATAATCATGCGGGAAAAGTGAAGCAACATTTGTGGAAGTATTACTCGCCCTGCCTCAAATACGGTCTTCGAGTCTTTAGATCAACATATAAAATTGTGGATTCAATATACTGCATCAATCAATTCTAGCAGTTGAAGTAAGATTGGTTTGTATTTGAAATCGCATGTCCAAACCAAAATATGAGATACAATCTTAATCTAATGACTGCAAGATGTTTTGATCATATACAACTCATGAGCAAGCTGCCATATATGTGCACAACAAAGACCCTTCCACAACTGGTAGTGATTCAATGTGATTGAGCAACATAACTCTTGTACTAAAATTATAAGGCAAATGTTAACTTGTGCCCTTGAGGGCACATGTTAAGGAACTTATTATAGAAATATATGTATTAAAAGTCGTGCATTCAACTTCTTAAAAGTTTAAATACTATGTTTTTCAATGCAAAGTTGCTCCTTTTGGATTCCTTAACATGTGCCCTTAGGGCACAAGTTAACATGACCTAAATTATAATTGATCATAAAATGTCTACCGGATTAAATATGCAGATGATAAGTATACCAGATGACTTAACAGTTATAATATGTGATGTGAAAAATCTTAAATAACACATGAACAAACCTATTTTGTTCAATTCTCTCTTGGTTTCATCCATTTTAGTGGAATCAATATGTTAATATGCACAAAACATAAAAACAAAAAAAACTCATGGCTTGTTAAAACTTATGTACCAAATACTACATCATATCTTCCAAGACAAGAAATATACATCATGATAAATGATATCAAATTTAGTTAAGAAAAAAAACTGCATTATGCCATTACCTTATTTCCCATGTAGCCCATAAGACCAATTCCAACCGGAGAAACTATCAAATGATGAACATGCCTTCTCAGCTTCCTTTGCACCCAAACAGACACATATATTCCTACCATCTGCTTACTCACAATCCGAACATACTTAGGCTGTGATTTCACACTTCCTATTCCATTAATATCTTTGTCAATTGGTAATTCGGAAAAATATATTTTCCTCATCAACAAGGGAATCAAATACTTTAGGCACCATTTCCTTTTGCTTTTTTCATTTCATAAAATACAATGAAACACTATCTATCAAGTTAAATCCTATTCTAGCCGAGCTGCATAGTACTCTGCAAAATTTCAGAAATGAATCAACATGATGGATTGCATATGATAGAAGTTCAGGCCAATTATGCTTTTTTCTTCCTTCTTTTTTATTTCATCATCATTGTCTAAAGTTTGTATACATTTCTCATCTACCATATCAAGTGGATTAGTTTGTAAATCAAAACAAGAATTTGTTCGAGCGAATGAGGGGCACGGGGCACTGTAGGTTTTGTGTTTAGTTTCCAGTGCAGGTCCTCCTCGAAACTGTTGAGCAAAATATAAGAATTAATCAACTTTGTTATTAGCACTAAAATTTAACTCACTATAGAAAAAATTTGAACTTGAATTGTAGGGCTTTACCCCGTGAAGAGCCCTTTCAAAAATTCTCGAAGGCCAAGGATAAACCAAGACCTAAGAGGGGGTTGGAAATAGTTTCCAACCAGCAATAGACGCGCCTCGGTTAAAATCTCATTAGCTGCGTCATTGCCCCAAGCGCAAAGATAATTTCATATGTACTAAGCTCAGCTATTTATAATATTATGAAATACATGTTCTTATGATCTTGGAGTGTGTTCCTCTCAAGATCTCAGATTTGATTTTTCCTGATGTCAATTTTGGTGGACAAATCCATACAAAACTTTACCCAGACTTTAAATGGAGCCCCGCAAGTGGGCGGTGGGATTGGTCAGATTAGTAGGTTCTTGAATCAGATATCGAGTTTTAAAAAAAAGTAAAATCTTTAACCAAGAAAACTTCAATATGATATTTGAAATTGTAAAGTTGTACCAACATAAGTCAATAGCATATAACAACAAAATATCTACAATTATAGCAAAGGTTAGAAATATGACGAATTTAAAGTATCAAGAATAACCAAGCATCCAGATTTGTAACGTTGACGACACGAAAGTCATTGATTGAATCTGCCTTAAATAGAAGCTAAATGTTAATATGTCGATATGAACCAAGACGACGAACAAACCAAATGTCACATTAAGATGCCGAAATCATAAAAATAAAAAACTAAGTGTATGTGAAAATAACTTATTTAAACAAAATGAAGGAAAAATATGATTTAGAGGGGTGATTTCATACCAACAATTAGCTCTAAACCACTTATCTTAAGTGGATGAAGAAGAAAGAGAGAGGTTAATGGAGACTACCAATTCATATTTAGTGTAAATAACCAGAAGATTATGTAGATCGAGCAATATCAATATCTTTGGAACTACATAAACGAATTAATGGTGGCATTAGAGGATGAAGTGAATTTATTTATTTTTAGTTTAAACACATTTTTGTCCCTTATTTAAAAAACAATGAAGTTTTACCTCCTATATTTTAAAACCCGTTTATGATCCTGCTATACTCTCGTCTATTTTTTGATGATGTGTCTCATCATTTATGACACGATGACACTCATTAAACATATTTTTGTGACATGAATATTAGTCAACATGATTCCTTAAATGTTGTCATGTCATAAATGAATATAACACATCATAAAAATGACTCAAAAATGATACCGAGATCAAAATTGAGAAGAATAAA
>Ga0228710_1002350_pt1 | contig 29754 bp, 13 predicted proteins | sample MedpolnodulmetaG_FD_177995 | JGI IMG/M metagenome (GOLD analysis project Ga0228710, IMG submission 177995) | Root nodule microbial communities from Medicago polymorpha collected in Santa Monica, California, United States - pink nodules | ecosystem: Host-associated > Plants > Roots > Nodule...
GTGAAAATATGATTTTTTTTTTTTTATTGTATTTTCAAACGACCCGATCAACCGAACCGATCCAAACCAAACCAAACCGACTAGTTTGGTTCGGTTTCTTTTTTGAAAAACAGTAAAAACCAAACCAAACCGATGAAGATTCCATTGGTTCGGACATTTTTTGGGACAAAAATCAATCCAAACCGAACCGTTACACCCCTATTTAAGATATGCAAATTAGCTTCTATGTATTTTTTTGGAAAATAAATTACACATTATTCTCTATTTATTTTTAAATTTTTCAAATCAATCTCTATATATTTCAAATTTGCAAATTAATCCTTAAATTTAAAATATCCTAGACTAATTTCTATTTTTCATATTCCCAAATCGCTCCCTCAACTTTTTGAAATTTCAAATTTGAAACATTTCCATAACATATTTATACTTCAATTCAAATCATTTGAATTCTCAAACCAGAACCTACATGAGTAACCATGGCCACCGTATCCTCAATCTCCTCTCGTCCACCATCACATTCCGATCCCTCGACGCAACAAAACGTCTCCACGCACTCACCATCACAACACCACCCATTCCAAACCAGTCCATTTTCGTCAACAACAACATAATCACCTCATACATTTCCCACAACAATTTCATTTACGCACGCAAACTGTTCGATGTAATGCCTCAACGAACACTCGTCTCTTACAACGCGCTGATCAAAGCTTATAGTAAAAGTAAAGATGTAAATGAAGCTTGGAGGTTGGTCAATGAATTGAGGGTGTGTGGATTTGGTCCGAATCAGTATACATTAACGGGCTTGCTTTGTTGCGAAAAGTTGAGGCTCTTTCAGGGGCTTCAGTTGTTTAGTTTGAGCGTTAAAAATGGTGTTTTTGATACTGATGCTTTTGTGGGTAGTGCTTTGTTGGGTTTTTTCGGGAGGTGTGGATGTTCGGATGAAGCTTTTTCGGTGTTTGAGGATATGACTTGTAAGAGTTTAGTGACATGGAATGCTATGTTGGATTTGTTGGGTTGTAATGGTTTTGTTGAGGATGTTAAGGTTTTGTTTTGTGAGTTATTGAGGTTGGGAGTGTTGTTGTCTGAAGGTTCTTTTGTGGCGGTGTTGTCTGGAATTGGTGGGTTTGAAGAGGATTTGAGTTATGGTGAACAAGTTCATTCTTTGATGATGAAAAGTGGGTCGGATTGTTATGTTAATGCGGTTAATTCGCTTATTGGTGTTTATATTAGGTGTAGAGCTTTGTGTTTGGCGGAGAGATTGTTTGAGCAGGTTCCTGTTCCGAATGTTGTGTCTTGGAATATGATCATTGATTCAATGGTGAAAAGTGGGAAGTCTCGAATGGCATTGGAAATGTTTATGAATATGTTGAGGAGGGGATTGGTACCGAGTCAGGCCACGTTTGTAGCTGTTATTGAGTCATGTATTGATTTGAGAAACTTTGTGTGTGGAGAATGTATTCATGCTAAAGTAATCAGAAGTGGTTTTGAATCTGATGTTATTGTCGGTACTGCATTGGTGGACTTCTATGCCAAATTTGAGAAATTGATTTCTGCTCATTATTGTTTCGATCAGATAGAAGAGAAGAATGTGGTTTCTTGGAATGCTTTGATATTGGGTTACTCAAGTGTTTGCTCTTTCAAATCAACTCTGTTATTACGAGAAATGTTTCGATCGGGTTGCTTCCCTAACGAGTTTTCCTTTTCTGCTAGTCTTAAGTCGTCATCTATAGTAGACCTACATCAGCTCCATGGTTTGGTTGTAAGAATGGGGTATGAGAATCATGAATATGTATTAAGCTCGCTTGTTGCAGCTTATGAAAGAAATGGTCTTATAAATGAAGCGCTTTCGTTTGTCCAAGAGTTTAATAATCCACTTCATGTAATCCCATCTAATATCATTGCTGGAATCTATAACAGAACTGGTCATTACAATGAAACAATGAAGTTACTTTCTTTACAAGAAAGGCCTGATGTTGTATCTTGGAACATTGCTATTTCAGCCTGCGCTCGGAGCAATAATTATAATGAGGTTATTGAGCTTATCAAGCGTATGCATTCCACACACGTACGTCCAGACAAATACACATTTGTGACTGGATTATGTGCGTGCACCAAAATCTGCAGTTTGGATTTGGGAAGTTCTCTTCATGGTCTGATTGTGAAGACTAATAGTAGTGACACATTTGTGTGCAATGTACTAATTGACATGTATGGGAAATGTGGAATGATTGAAAGTTCAGTGAAAGTTTTTGAAGAAATTACAGACAGAAACGTTATTACATGGACAGCTTTAATTTCTGCCCTCGGGCTGAACGGTTATGCTTGTGATGCAATAAAGATATTCAACAACATGGTATTGATGGGTTTTAAACCTGACGCGTTATCTCTCAGAGCCGTGCTTTCTTCTTGTCGGTACGGTGGATTAGTGAGTGAAGGGATGGAAATCTTCAAGCAGATGGGGACCATTTATGGGATTCAACCAGAACATGATCATTACCATTGCATTGTAGATCTCCTTGCTAAAAATGGACAGATAAAGGAAGCTGAGGAAGTCATGGCAAGCATGCCTTTCCCACCAAATGCCATTATATGGCGCAGCTTCCTTGAAGGAAGCAAGAGACAGGAAATTGCAGTTTGAACTATACAATACATGAGCCTGCAAGTTAAGGAATTTGGTGAAATCGAATCAAGCACTCATACGTTGAACACGATCTTGATAATGTTGTCAACATCACCGTAAGTAGCTGATCAACAATCAAAAGGGCATGCCGCCACCACCATAAGTAATATGTTCAACAATTGTATTCAAAAATGTTTACGAAGGAATAGTCTTTGTTTTATTCCTGCACTTTCATGTTCTTATAGACATAACAGTTTTTGGTATGATTATGAATTATTATGATAAACAGTCACGTCTTATTAATGCGACAAGTTTCTTGTTTCTTATTTGTAATAAGTTTGACACATACTTGTTCAAATTGTATCAAATTTTACATATAAAACTTTTATACAGTGCATTCTCTACATTTAAGGTTGCAAAAAATATATTGTCAATTTTAATTTCAGTGTTTGTTCACTTAGCGAGGAGCATCGATCTAATACATTTCCTGCCTATTTGTTGATAGGGAAATGAGCATCTGCTGAGGTTTTAACAAGCCTACTGGTCCTTTAAGAGAAAGCTTAGAAGTGTTACAACGTGTTTGTTTTCACGGTGACACAATCATTACTGTGCGTTCAAGCAGAAGCTTCAGATAGTAGCTTTAACCCTATCGCTCGTTCAACCTCTTATGACCGCAAAAACAAACAGGTGCTTAGCTCATTACTCTAAAGGCTTAGAAGTTAGAACTCATTGTGATGTAAAGTCAGTGAAAATTTGCATGTGTCAGTATACAGAACCAAGCCAAGAGAAAAACAAACATATTATCCGACAGAAACTTGTGAACATTTAGTAACACTGAATGCAACATATTTTTCATTTTGTGGAGTGTAAAGCCAAACTTCCTGCTCCGTGAAGACTCCTAAAACACGAAGCGTGCCAAAGCAGTTCAAAGAAAAACATGAGCTTGAAGAAGTTGAATAATGAACCAAGTTAATTGGGTAGTAGTAAAAGAGTGTCAACAAACAAGTCAAAAGGCTGAGATCTTTGTTCAGTTGGTGTATTATTTGAGATCTTTGTTCAGTTGGTGTATTATTATCACTACATTGATGGGAAAAGATTATGATGGAGGACCTATACTCCCCAGTGAATCTTGCAGGATGTGTGAAGAAAGGGAAGGCTGAGAGAACAATACCAGCCAGATATTTCATTTTAGACTTCGTCTTGCCTAAAATTTCATTAAAATGTAGTTGATTAAGAGAGTTCTATTTTGTTTTATTGTAAATTTGTAATAGGTTAAGCTTATCACACACGCGCACACATAATACTTTTGTTAATGTTAATGACAGAAAGCATAGCGTCAAGTCGTCTATTTCCAACTCCATTTTTGATTTTATGTTATGTTTTTATTAGCTTGTGCTGCTATAGTATAAGTTGACACCTCCAATGTGGGGTTGACATAGTCACCATGTGAGACGTCTTGAAGAATCTTAGATTTTATTCATCTCCAATGATTTTATGTTATGTTTTTATTAGCTTGTGCTACTATTATTGGTTACTATATAAATTCTTCTGTGCAACATCAAGTTGCAATATCAACCTTGGGTTATTGGCAATGGGTATACTTTTTGGCCCAGTTGCAAAAAAAAAAAGAAAGTATTTTTTTAGTCAATTATTGCCCTAAACATACCTAAAAAGATAATACCAGACAATGTTGTAGATGTTGTTTTGAAACATTGGATGTATGTTTGGTTTTGCGGTTACAAAAATTGATTCTGAGAAAATTGGTTCTGATTGAAAGTTAGTTGAAGGTAAAGTGATTTATGTTTGAATATGTTCATATAAAAGTGAGTTAAATGATATATTTGTGTGTAAAAATCAATTATAGAATAAACAGTTACAAATCCTAGCTTCAAGTAGAATCAATTTTGGAGGCAAAATCAATTCTACGTGACAGCATTCAAACATGTCAAAATCAATTCTACACTTCTACAATCAATTTTGGCCCCTCTAGAAGTGGAACAAAACATACACAAAACTATAAGTGAAAGCATCCAAACATGTTAGAATCAATTCTACATTTCTAGAATCAATTTTGGTCCCTCTAGAAATGGAACCAAACATACACAAAACTATATGGACAAGATATAGTTCATTGCAAATATTGGGTCAATGTAGTTTCTGGTGGGTTATACGGATTTATGTCACTTAACTGGAATGGAAAATGTTGAACCTTGCAAGGATGTTGGTGATGAGGTTAGGAAGGAAACGTTGGAGGTTCATACCACATTGCTAGAGATTCATAATAATGGCGGAAAAAGAAAAGGCGATGAAGTGGTTGTTGGTAGCTCTAGAGATAGTTTCAAGAGAAGGAGAGTTAGCTCACCAGGTTCCGTCGTTAGTTGTAAGAATAAGAAGACTTCAAGAGAAGAAGCATGTCGAGCTATTGCAAGGTTTTTCTACAACAATGTCATACGGCTTGATGCGGTAAAGAGTGATGAATTTATTACTATGTGTGATATGGTTTCAAGACATGGTGTAGGATTTAAGCCACCGTCTTTCGATGAGATTAAAGGGAAATATTTGACGGATGAAGTTCAGTTTACAATGGAAGCTTTGGCAGAACATAGAGCTGTGTGGAAGATAACAGGTTGCACCATAATGGTCGATGAATGGTATGATGAGAAGGAGTTTACGATAATACTAAACTTGTTAGTAAACAGTCCAAAGGGAACATTCTTTTTGAAGTCTGTTGAATCACCTGATATAGGTTCACCTGAAGAACTCTTTAAGATGATGGATGACATTGTTGAAGAAGTTGAGGAAGAAAATGTTTCCAAATTGTGACGGAAAGTGCAACATACTATGAAAAGGCTGGTAAGATGTTGATGAAGAAAAGGACTAGGTTGTATTGGACACCTTGTGCAACCTGATGCATTGAGATGATACTAAAAGACTGAGCAGATACCGATTTATAATGAGACAACTGAAAAGTGTAGAAGAATTGTAATGTTTATTTATTCAAGTGATTCTCTCATTTCTCTATTGCAGCACTTATTGAGATAAAGATGAAGATGAAATGGGAGATTCTAATTGAATTTGAAAGATTTTCTAGATTAAATAAATACATAGAATTTGACTACTTATTTGTGTTTATGTCTTACTTCTTAAAAGCCTAATGCTATAGCTTAAGGTTATAATTTGTGACTTGTGAATTGTGTACAACTGTCATCATATGGGTTTTGATTTATTTTTATTGAGGTGTTTGTATTTATTTTCTTATTTATGTTATCTATACTATATATAAAGAAAACTACCCATTTCAGCATACTTTTGGGTTGGACTTTTCTTTCCAAAAATACCCTTAATTTTAAATACAAATAACCAATTATAAAATAACACGTGGATTAGTAATCCATGTCACTAATCGTCCTCGTTAACTCTCTTTTATCTCCGTTAACCAAAGATCAAACTCACAAAAAACTAGCACAAAACAAAACAAAAACTCATGATACTTTTTTATCATCCGCTTTTATGTCGTACATTTGTGTTGTTCCCCTAAATACAACCGACAAAGATTGCCAAGTATTTTCATATCTTTTCCACAAAAAATAGTATTTCCATATTATTTTATTAATATAAGTTACTCTTCCTTGGCTTTTGATCAATTGTAACAAACGTGAGCAAAAAATAATGGTAAAGATTGGACTTTAAATCCTCTAAAAAAATATTAGTAACAAACATGAGCAAAAAATAATGTTAAATATTGGACTTTAAATCCTTTAAAAAAAAATTAGTAACAAACGTGAGCAAAAAATATTGTTAAAGATTGAACTTTAATTACTCTAAAAAAAATTAGGAATAAACAAAAAATATTGTTAAAGATTGGACTTTAAATCCTCTAAAAAAGATTAGGAATAAACGTGAGCAAAAAATATTGTTAAAGATTGGACTATAAATCCTCTAAAAAAAATATTAGTAACAAACGTGAGCAAAAAATAATGTTAAATATTGGACTTTAAATCCTAAAAAAAAAATATTAGTAATAAACGTGAGCAAAAAATAATGTTAAAGATTGAACTTTAATTACTCTAAAAAAAATTAGTAACAAACGTGAACAAAAAATAATTTTTTTTGAACAAACTAAAATGGGATATATTAACATCAATGATTCACCCCGCACAAGGTGTACAAAGGGAAAATCACCCAAGAGTATTTACATCCTTTGAAAAAAATATTAGTAACAAACGTGAGCAAAATATAATGTTAAAGATTGAACTTTAAATCCTCTAAAAAAAAAATATTAGTAACAAATGTGAGCAAAAATTAATGTTAAAGGGCAGACCATTCTCAATGTCGGAATCTATCTTCCACAACATGTTTTCAGCCATGGTCAATTATATGTAGCTTTATCAAGAGGAGTTTCTCAAAATTCAACAAAAGTTCTCATTAAATAAGGGAAAATAGAAGGAGAAGATAGAGATTTTACGAAAAAATGTAGTTTTTAAAGATATTCTTTTATCACAATCATAACAATGTTTCTTTTACATAACATGTCATTTATGCATTTATGTTATGATGTTATTAATTAATATTAGAATAAACAATAAAATATCATTTTTTATCTTTATTTTATATGTAGGCAAACTAAAATATGTTGAGTTCATAAATAATTGTTATATGCCTTGAAAATATTTTGTTTATAAATCAATATATCAATAATTTCCATTAATATATTAAAATTTAAAAATTTTGATCAAAATTATACAACAAATATAATAAAATAATCACATGCGTTAGCGCAATAGAAAGAGCGGACAGACGAGCACGATAGTGCTCGTCTTTCTGCTAGTTTTATATAATTATTATATATGAATTGATATACAGGTATATATGATTATTATTTATTTTGTAGGATTTTGCTATCTTTGCTAAAATCTGACTCTGTAGGATCTTGACTTCCCTTCCCAATCCCAACTATAATCTTTATTTTGACTCCCACCTCAATTTTTGTTCAAAGTACTCCTTTCTTGTATACCTTAGGTTTTATGCACTCCTGTTCTGTGTTGTTGCTGATTTGTATAAGAAAATAAAAAGTGCAGAAAATAGACCTTCAGTTCTCATGGTGTATTAAACTTTTAATTCAATTCTTAAACCAATGTGAGATCTTCGGTGGATCACCTATACAAGGTCTCCACATTTAAAATCATCACAAATTCCAACGATGGTTGATGATACTATTTAGAAATAAAAACTCATGTTCCTTTGTATATTTACAAATAAGACAATGACTTAATTAATTTATTTTTTAGCAGACGGTTATTTAATAGATGTCGGTGTATGACAAACTACATATTTATTTTCCTCTGTTTTAATCAAACTAGTATCATTTTAAGTCACTATTTCAATTGTAAAAGTCATCAGAACTGCTAACATCTATTACCAAGAAATGACGTCTGTCTGTCGTTGGAGTTTTAGACATTTTTTAAGTAGTAGTAACCACTTAGGAAGGTAACTCATTAGAATTTAGCATAAAACCAATATATATTTTAGTTAGTCCTTCAGCTAGAGGATCTTGTTCTGTGTCTTTCAATTAAATTTTATAGGTTGTCAATATCCTCAAGTACATGACCTCATTGACTTATCTGTATGTTTGTTTTACTATTTTCCTTGCACAATTTTGAAAACAGTAAGCAAATTAAAACAAGAACAAGATTTTGTTTTTCTTTTTCCAAAATATTAAGATATCAATTTTGATTTTTGTCGTAGCATTTACATTAGATTAGATGGAAACTTTCCATTGTACCTTGTGGACTACAACAAATATTTGATTTTTAACTTCACCCCATATTGGAGTAATTGTGTTCATACAGTTTCTTTGATGGTCATGGTAACTATCCTACTTAATTCAACTTGTCGATCTTCTAATCGGCTCGCGGCTCTTGAAAAGTTATTACTATTAGCAAATGACAAGTTATCTTCCATCACACTGCGCAATCTTCTTTGCTTTATCTTTGATATACCTTGTGAAACTTCACCTATTGAAGGCCTTCTCTTAGGTGATTTGTGTAAGCATTTGTGTGCAATTTTAGCAAGTTGCCTTACTTCTAAAACATTGCATTTTCCAACAAGTTGCTTGTCAAGTATCTCATCTATACCATCATGTTCCATAGCAGCCTTGAAGTAAAAGACAAATAAGCAAATCAGAAAGAAGCCTTCATGCCTATAAGAAGATTCATATTTCATACCAAGAAGATAAAATTGGACAATTTTTGGGACAACTTTTAAGTGGTTAATGCAGTTCAAGTAGGCGGTTAACTATGTTAAGTAGATAGTTAATGGATATACTATGTGTCAAAACTCATTAACCACTAACATAACTTCATAGCCACAAATTTGGATGTGATTAATCATAACTTTCATGTGTTCAAATCTACACGTAGTTGGATGCCTAAAAATTATGGTTAACCATGTCCAAATTCGTGGCTAATGAAGTTAATTTGCTGATGAATGAGTTTTGACACATCCAATTATCATCTACAAAACATAATTAACCACCTATTTAAACTGCATTAAGTTTATCGTGAAAGACATCGCAATTCGGTTGTTGAAAAATCATTTCCCTAATTCCAGATGAAGGAGCACTTTGCAAAAGCAATAGTAACTTACAAGATTAACATATTCCATCAAATTTTGATGAGGGTGGATGGCAGTGATGAGCTCAAAAAGTATGACACCAAAACTGTATATGTCACTCTTGGTTGTTAACTTGCTTGAGGAAATGTATGCCGGGTCCATGTAACCATATGTACCTTTAAGACCAGAATTTCGGCCATCAAATCTCTCTTCCTTTGAGAGGCCAAAATCAGCAACCTATTCAGGATATCTTGAAATTAGTTGATATATTGGATAAAAGAAGATAATTAATGGCATTGAAGTCAATATTTACTAATTCTCAAGTTTAGACAAGAAAACTCAATCGCTGTTGTGAAAATTCCAACTTGAAAATAAAAGCTTCAACTGATAAAGATTGGATTTTATGATCAAGAATATAACTCAAAGTCGTAAAGTTTAACATGTTGGAAAGTTATTTTACATAAACCTAAAGCAAATGAATATAATGAAAAACCTACTAGGAACCTAGGAGTGTACTAACTAGACAGGAACATCTTGGTTAAAAGGTGCAAAATGTTTTGCAATGTTTTCAGTAATGTCTTGGCAACCACATTAACAAAAAGAACTTGATACAAACAATGAAACAACATTACCTTAGCTCTCATAGAGCCATCTAGCAATATGTTGGGAGACTTCAAATCACGATGTATGACGGGAGGGACTGCCTGTTCATTGAATATTCATAATAATTAAAACACATTTTCACATAGCACAATACAAAATCTAACAGGGAATATACATACTCCTTCATGAAGATACTCTATTCCATGTGAAATATCAACAGCAATTTGCAGCCTGTCATCCCAACTTAACTTCTTTTCTTCATCTATCAATATTCAGAGATTATTCTCAATTGAGACCATTAATTTGTAAAATTAAAAACGAAAAATCAGAAAGAAAAACTTTAATGATTACGTGACAACTAAAAACATGTAAAGAAGTAAGATGTTTCTGTCTATTTGATAACATAATCATGCAGCTCTCACCAAACAAAGAGAGGAGGGGGAACCAATGATTTAAAAACTGAACCGGACAATTCAACTAGTTGAACCATGAACAGGCACTGTCTACGGTTTAGTTATTTTAGCAGTTCAACTGCAGTTTTGTCCAGCCTTGAGCGGTTTTGAGCAGTTGAACCATGATCCAAAGGACTCTTAGGTACGATATCCGGTGCAGTTTTTAAAATATTGGGAGAAACACCAACCAAGAATGGGAAGGAATAAACTTCCTCTTACCATATAAAATACTTGCTAAACTTCCATTGCTCATGAACTGATAAACCAGTATGCGTTGTCCTTTATCTACACAATATCCAAGCAAATTTACAAGATTCCGGTGATGCAGTCTTCCTAGCAGAGACACCTGGAACAATGTCATGTTAAAAATCACAAGTTCAACAAACCTGACAGGTGACCGACCGCCATTAGATTGATTGAGTAGTTGACCTTCGAGTTTCTCGAATTATAACTAATAATTTTACGTTGTCAATCGCGGTTCGTGGAAAATAGTGGTTTGTTGAAATTACGCTAGGCTACAGTGTTATAACACTAGAGCTACTATTTGACAAGATTTTGTACTAAATACCATATCATGGAACAATAGCAATTTATTCAAAACCCACTACGCTATAGCCGATATTTGACAACACTATTAGGAATTTACATAAATAATAGTGGAAGTGAGTGATATCTACCCTGACCATTTTAAATACCAATGCACTCTACCTTGCAAAATAGAGGGAACAATTGCTGATTTCATGTCCAATGATGATAATTATAGGTTATTCAAAATGGTGATGGTCCAAAACAGTTTAAGAAACTGGCACACTATAGCCGTATTGACTGAATTTCCAAGTTTATTGACAACTCTTTGATATATAAGGCAATTAAAGCTAAGATGGATAATCGTTACCTGTACAGTTTCTCTAAATCTATTAATTTGTTTCAGGTCTAAGCAAACCAACAACATTAGGTTTGTGTGGATCAATAGTTTAATTAAGCGCTTATAGCAAAAATGTTTATCATATAAGTGCTAATGAATAAGCTATTTCTACAACAAAAGATAAAATCAAATTGTTTTCATATAACCGATAAGCTAGTTTCATACGCTATCATGAAGAGCTTGTGAACATGTCATAAGTTGTAAATAAGCCAATCAGTCTCACAAGTGCTCATAAGCTATAAACTCTCGCAAACAGTCTCACAAGTGCTCATGCTAGTAGGTAAGATCAAATAAGCCAATCCAAACAGGCCAAAGTCTTTAAGAACTTTGGAATGGCTTAATGCATACACTGCTTAATTTGTATGATTCTCTCAGTCAAAATAAAGGAAGAATCATTTTCCAAAACTATATAAATGTACCAAAAAATAAGTCTTATTATCCAAGTATTATAATAATCATTTGTTAATACCTCTGTTTGGAATTCTCTCTCCCCTTGTTTGGAATTGTTTGCTAGCACCTTCACAGCTACCACCTCTCCGGTAGATATTGTGGCTTTATAAACCGTGCCAAATGATCCTTGTCCCAAGGTAGTCGTGAAATTTTGTGTGGCCTTTTGAAGTTCTCTGTACCATGTAAAGCATCAGGTCTTCAGTAACTAATGTTAATGTGAATGTCCACATTAATATGTTTTATCTGTAATTATATGTCATACTTTCTCCTCTGCTTTTGCCATCTAAACTACTGCGAAACCACATAAACCGTTTTATATCTAACATGTCTCCTCAAACAAGAGCCCTATGGTTAAAGCATGGCAATGTACAAGTTCAATCTATCTTCTGTTGAAATTTACCTTTTATTTGGAAGAATACGGGCAAGAAGTATCAACTTTGTGCACGTAAAGTGTTTGATACCAGATTATAAACCAAGGCTATATTTGGATAAGCAGTTGATTTAAGCACTTATAGCATAAGCCCTTATCATATAAGTGCATATGTACTATAAGATATTTTTATCAAAAAAAGATAAAATGAAGTCAAATTAATTTCATAAGCTATATCGGTGGAGAGAGAGCTTGAAGAAATATGGTGAAAACAACTTATGGACATATCATAAGTTATTTTCATAAGCTCTCCCGAACACTCTCACAAGTGCTTATACCAATAGATATGTTTAAAAAAGTCAATCCAAACATGTCTCAAATATTCTACAAGTTACTTTTAAGTTTTTATTATGTTAAAGTGCATCAATGATTTTTAAACTAATAGTAAATAACGTTTTACTAGGCATGTTATCGGACTCAACAAGAAACTTCTTAATAAAAGGACTATATGAAATTCCAATTTCACAAATCAAATAATTAACACATTTTGATATTATCAATAGTTGACAGCTTGTCATTTAATTGAAATCATTCATTGCCAGAACAATTTGGAAATAAGAAAGCTTTGACATCATGGTCAAGAGCAAAATGTACTTACTTGTACGAATACTTCAAAATGCCTGATGCTGAAGCAAACCGGTCTTTATTTTGATTATTCCACCAAGTGAAGCGGGAATTTTTCTGTAGATTATCTGACCTTGATGTGCCTATGGAACTAGTGATGGATGCACTAAAGTCGATACTTGTTCCAGGTCCATTTGTTCGTATCGGGAGGGTTGTCAAACTAGGCTCACTCGCAGATCGTGAAAGATGAGAACGTTTTCTGCACCACCTTATGCCGAAAAATAGGAGACAAGAAATGAGAATTCCAAGGGTCAGACCAAGGGTGACACCAATGATAACAAGATTAGTTTGACGAACCATTCTTCAATTTCTCTTGATAGTTAAACAATGAAATCATCTTGCAGAAGACTAACACTACAGAACAAAAGCACACTGTAACAAAGTTAGCACAATTTAATGTCAATTCGATACTTCATCCATAAAAAATGATATGAAATAAACTTCAAGATACTAAGTGATTTAATTTTGTTTTTTTTCATCGTGCTTCGTTTAGGAGCTATGAAGAACAAACACAGATACAAGATACATCCACACCAGTAATAATTTGAGGAATCAACAACTCAAATGCAATATGATTTGCAAATTTCAGATGTTAAACTCATGGATGTAAATGTGTTATACAACCGAAAAACATTAAAAAGAGGAATCATCAACAAAAACGCAAACGAAATATCAATCTTGATACATCCAATGTTATCTCTATATACTCGAACAAAAGTTATGTGTCGCAAAAGTATAGAACATAGCAGGGACGCCTTAAATATGACAATCATAACTAACTCACTTTTATTATTGATAAATTCACAGGGAAACTAAAAGCACCAGATCCTATTACTAAATTTCCCTCAAGATAGATCATTTTTCCAAAAAAAAAAGTAAAAAATGTAGCCAAACCATATCCATTTTTTTCATTTTAAGATTAACATAACAATAATTGCAGCATGGTTTATGTAGATAGTGTGCTACTCACAAACTCATCGACATCAATTAATTGTTCATCACTCTGAAACTTAATTAACATATCAAAAACAAAACCAACACTTTCCACTTTTCTTTCAAAACTCTGAAATTAACAACCCACCAAGCCAAATCCATCGACATCAAAGTTTCTAGCAACTATTACTAATTACTTACCATATAAAAAAGAAAAACTTTTTCTACTGCTCTTTCAAAACACTAAAAAAACATAATTCAGCAACAAAACTCACCCCAAAACCAAATCCTATATCCACAAAACTCAACAACCCACCCATCATATATCCTACATCAACACCAATTTATTGTTCAAAGTATCTATCAACTACTAATTATTAGGGCTCTTTTCTAGCTTAAAAAGTGATCCTAGGTTCGAATCCAGCCAGAGAATACAGCACTATTAAATCTCTCAGAGGAGAGCTTTGCCACCCATTACAGTCCAATCCGGCTCGAGGGATTAGTCTCTGCAGTTGCACGCTACCCGTTTCACATAAAAAAACGTTTACACATAAAATAAAAAATAAAAAACTTTTCCACTTCTCTCTCAAAACACTAAAAAAAACACAAACAAAAGAATACACTATTCAGCAACAAAACTTTCTCCAAGACCAAACCTCGTAATCCAAAAAAACTAAACAACCCACCAAGCCAAATCCAAAAAACTATACAAAATAAGAACAAAATCAACAGAAGCAGCAAAAACTGATACCCAATTCAGCAACAACACTCTCTCCAAAACCAAACTTCATAATCAACAAAACAAAAAACCCACAAAGTCAAATCTAAAGCAGCAAAAATGACAAGCAAAAAACATTAAACAAAAAACCCACATACCAAATCAGCAGAGGAACAAACCCATGTTGTAAAAATCATATTTTTACAAATCCTGATCCAAAATTCAACACTTTTATGAGGTGGGTTGTTTTTTTAGGTTGATAAACGAAGAAAAGAAGAATGAATGTTGTTTTTGTTAGTTGATTTATGAGAAGAATGTTTTGTTGTTGAAATTGAAACTTGAAAATGCAAAAAAAAGTTGAAAGGGTCTGAGTTGGAGGCTTAAATAAAAAAGTGATTATTTATATATATTTGTGGAGTTGGTGTATTCAATTGTGTTGATGAATTAAAGTGAGAGTGGGGTTTAAGGTTTTCAAAAACTTGGCCAAAAAGGACAAAAAGGTTATATGGTAATAATTTAATTTTTATACATCCACGGTGACGGTATAAAATTATTTTACATATGTATCCATCAAATTATGTATTGTTAGATAATTATAGAGATGTATTTTATGTTTGTTGAATCGAACGGAACCATAAAAAAAAAAATTACCACTGAAATTGACATTTCTGTTCAGTTTGGTTTGAAATAGTTCGATTCAGTTTTAAAAGTTCTAAAATTTGATTTTGTTTGATTTTTTATACTTTTTAAATGGTACCAATAATAAAAATTCGGTTCGGTTCAAGACAGTTCTGTTAAATTCAAAAGAGTTCAGTTTGGTTCAAAATACAAACAATTCGGTTCAATAATTTAAATTTAACAAACAGTTCACTTTAGTTCGATTCTGTTTTCATCTTGAACCGAACAATACCCACCCACCCTATTGAAAAGAATACATTTCAAGATTTTAAGACTACCACAAGTCAACCCATGTGGGTTTGGTCTCATCTATTCATTTCTTATCAAGTAAATATTTATTGACATACATTTAATTTTATTTTTTTTTATAAACAAGCACAATAAAAATATGATTAGATGATATAGAGCAAAAATTTCTTTACATCATTTTACAAGTGTTTCGATTATTAAACTCATAAAATAAATACAAAATCGGGTTGGTATGTAAGTGAATAATTATTATTTTTTTGACAAAATGTAAATGAATCATTTACCAAATATAAAGAAATATATTGGACCTTTTAAAAGAAAGAAATGTATTGGAACTTCAAAAGGATATATTAACAATGTTAATAAATTTTACACTAATATTGGATTATTTAATTTATTAATTTATTACAATATAGAATGGACTTTAATAGGTAATATTATAAGAAATAAGATGATGAAATATAATCAAATATTAGTCAAACATGTCTATAAAATATGTATATGTATATAATTATTAAACTTAATAAGTTTTTTTGTCGGGTAGTTGGTTTCCTGACAACTTACGCTTCAATGTCGGAAACGGTGTTGGCTCTCTATTTTGGTTGGATAGGTGGGTAGGTGAGGTCCCTCTTTGTGTTAGGTTTCGCCGTTTGTTTGAGTTATCAGAAAATAAAATGACAATTGTTGCACAAATGTTTGTTTAGGGTTGGGGCGGGGGTAGGGGAGGCTTGGAAGTGGTGTAGGAGGTTGTGGGCGTGGGAGGAGGTCTTGGTAGAGGAGTGTAGGAACATGTTGTTAAATATTATGTTGCAGGTTGATATCGAGGATTCCTGTAGGCGGACACTTGATCCAGTTACGGGATATACTGTTAGTGGTGCTTATCGAGTGCTCACATCAAGGCCGCCCCACCACTACACATGTCCCTATAGCTTTATTATGGAGGAAGGACGTTTCGTTGAAGGTTTCCGTGTTCGCTTGACGTCATTTTCGGAATAGGTTTCCCTCTAAAACAAACTTGTTTCGTAGAGGCATTATCTCTCCTGAGGCTCAATTGTGTGTTTCTGGCTATGGATGTCAGGAATCAGAGACTCATTTATTTTTGTCATGTCGTCTTTTGGCTAGTTATGGCAGTTGGTTAGGAAATGGTTTGGTGTATATTCAGCAGATCCATCTAACATCGTGGATCATTTTTATCAGTTTGGTACCTCTTCCGGTTTTGGCAAATCACGATGCTCTCTAATGCATTTGATTTGGTTTGCTTGTTCGCAAGTGTTATGGAATGAAAGAAATGACATGGTATTTCACAATAAAGAAAATTCTCCGTCTCAGCTGTTGGAGAATGTTAAACTTCTTTCCTTCCGGTCGTTTAAAGCTAAATGTGTAAACTTTTATTATAGCTTTCATAATTGTTGCCAAAACCCATTCTTATGTGCGGGTATTGGCTAATTTATTTTGCTTTTAGCTGAACACTTGTTGTATTGTTTGGATGTCTTACGTGGTACATTGTACCGTGAAGACACTCCGATATTTAGTGTTAATATATCATTTTGATTTCTTAAAAAAAATACTAAACTTAATAAGTTATAATATACATTATGCTAATTTTTTTTAAGGAGTATAAAATATGTTCAATTAAAACCTTGGTATGTTGATTCAATGCCTTTTAAAATTTTAATGTACCCCCATTTTCTTAATATAAAATTTAAGAGTGATGGATGTTGCATCGATTCAAGATAGAGAGTATTCTAGGGTTCAAAGAATACATACGATAATGTACATTTATCTATTTTAAAGGACTTCAACATGACTCAAATCCAAAATGTATGGATCCAAAATGTCTTCTTACAACTATATCAAACCCCTGGAATTAAATGTACTCGATTTTATTATAATACTACTTTATTACATTAATTCATAAAATTTCTTAACAATTTTTTTAGGTTAGCATCTTATAGATGCTTTCACTTTCGTTTAGCAATGACTAATCTCCTCAAAAAAATGTGTTATACAGACAAGGTGGGATTGAATGACTGTGTGGAATTTCTTCTTCGGTGTTTGTCGGTGTTTTTATTTTACTTAAATTAAAATATGTTACCCCATTGATTTTCTTTCTTATATGCTATCTATATATGAAATAGCCTTGTGAGCACAATGGTACAAAGTAATTGACATACATCTAATTGATATTTTTGTATTGTATGAATGACAATATAATTGATATTTGATCTTTATAAAAATATCTGATTCTTTATCTGATGCTTGTGTGGCCATCACATTCAAGCTATCACATTCATATGTTAATCAAACATCGTATTGTAGGGTTTTACTTTTAATCAAACAAAGAAATGAACCTTTCATCTTTTTTTCGTATAAACAAGGAAACTTTCTATATATTAATTAATTAATCTGCTATCGCTAATATATGATTTTCTGATGTGTATAACACCTGATGTCACACTCAAGATTAAAATGCATGAACTATATTAATTCTTTATTATTGACTTTTTAATGAATGATTTAATTTTAATTATGGTGGGATCTTTGAAATAGCCAACTCAACAACAATGGTATAAAGGTTCTGTCAGGAAAAGAAATGTGATAAAGGTTTTCTATATTTGTTGTGTGATTAGGTTTTGTCTCTCTCTTTTTGAGATGCCTTATAGGTAAATGGATTTTCTCTCACTTAGCTTTCAGCCATTTAGATCAATTAGAGGTTTGTCATTAGTACTATGATTTGATGCAGTTAGTGCAGCTCTTGGTTTCACGTTGTGAGCGATCTCGATTGTTGATTTGAGATCAGACAATTTAGATTACACATTCAATTTCATACATTAAAATGATATCAATCATTAATTCAAATTCAATAACCAATACATGATAGTGTGTGATTGAAATTCATGCAATCTTTGGCGATTGGAACATTAGTCAACTCGACGCTTTAAACAAAAAAGATGTAGTCACATATTATTGAGATTCGAGGTGTGTGTAAGTTGGTTTGGTCAGTTTTACTACACTCATTGTCCAAACCAATCAAAAGAATAGGGGTAAGAGTCTTCTTAAGTGAGTAAAATGTAAAGCGAGAAAATAAAGATTTATTTTTTAAGAAGCTAATTTTTTTTTTGGGTCTAGTAGCCTAGTGGCTAGAGCTCACATGTTTAAATGTGATAAGTGGGGTGTCCGATGTTTGAACCTCGGCCCCTGCATAAAATATGCAATATCTCTACCAATTGAGTTAAGCTCATGGAGACTTTAAGAAGCTAATCTAACCCATCCATATAACACCGAAGAGTATCAAAATTGAGAAAATCAAGAGTTGTTATTGTAACAAACTCATGATTTGTTATGATATACATATGATATCTGCTTTAAATTTGTTAATTAACAGTTGATACTACTCACATTACACTCTAATTAATTTATTAATTGACAGTTGTTATTGTTTACTTTACACTCTCAAGCAAGACTCACTCTAAAGAAGTTGGTTTCAAAGAATAGATATTGGGATGAGTTCGGATTACAAGTTTTTTTTTTTTTTTTTAAAAGAGGAACCAAATCTACATAGCAAGTTGGTTTGGATTGAGTTGATCTTATGACACCATTTGTGTAAATAACATTTGAGTGCAAACTCAAATCCTAAAACACATGTAAAATAATATTTCTAAGATTTTCGAAATGCAAACTCAAACAATTAGTCAACTTATCAAATTAAAACACTTGAATAATAAAAGTCTAATATCAAATTAAAACAATTTAAGTCTAAAGCCAAGTCTCACACCAAAATACAAACTAAAAAACAATTAAAACACATTCAAATTGTCAAATTCAAACTACAAATCAAAGTCAGATTACAATTAAGTCAAATGTAAAAGATTCAAGACACAAGGCAGGCAGCATGCAGCTAACGAGCATGTCCTGAGAGCATAATTTTTCTTCATTAACTCCATTTATCATCCTAAAAAAAATTACCTTCATTTATTGATAGCAACAATTCTTTTTTTCTAATAAAATAGCAACAATTCAATTCAATTATTCCCCGATCCTATTTATAAAAGACATTTAGGTCAACAAAAAGTTTGATGCATTTGATTTAAAATTTGGAGCAGATACCTCCAGAAATGTAATCCAATAAAAATTAAAATACCTTCAGAAATCATATATGTCGGTGTTGGTGGTATAGTCACTAGGGGTGTTCGCGGTCCGGTTTGGATCGGCTATGAGGTAAAAACTCATCCGATCCAAAGATAAAATTATATGCGGTTCGGTTCGATTTTGGATGATTAATTTTAAAAAACCGATTCAATTGTTTTTGGATATCTAAATTACAAATTGTAATTTTTTTTATTAATAATAATCTTATAAAAATATGATAAAATAATAGGTTTGATACGAAATATAACATATGATTTATTAAAAAAAAAAATAGTACAAAATAAAAATGATTGATTATCTTTGGAACATATGAAATAGAAACAAAATTGATTAAATTAAACTCATATGTAGTATTAAAAGAATTAAAAAGAAAATAAATAATAGCTTAATATAATATATTATACTTATAAAAATGAAAATATATATTAAAATATATGTATGCGGTTCGGTTTGGTTTGGTTTGGTTTTTAAAATTCAATCCAAAATCCGATCCAATCCGAGCGGTTTTCATAAAATGTCATCCAAACACATCCAATATTATTCGGTTTTGTGCAGTTTTCGGTTTTTTTTAGCGATTTGCGGTTTTAATTAGTTACACCATTTTTTTTAAAATAAGTATAGTCATATCATTACTTAAACTAATTCAACTACCTCTAAAATTTTAAACACATTTTTAAACAAATACAATAAGCAAATTTTTTTTTTTTTTTAAGGAAAGCAAGTTAAATTATTGGAAAGTTAAAAAGAAGATGATATATATGATTCAATATTTCCCAATTCGACCAATTCAGTTTGTAAATCTATTAGTATCTTAGGAATTTTGATCCAATTTTAAACACAAATCAAAGCTACAACGGTAGAAGTACTAAGGCCCCGTTTGGTTTGAACTTATTTTGACCTTATGAAAAATAGCTTATGTAAATAAATAAGCTTTTATTTTAATTTATAAACTCTCACTAACGAAAATTGTCTCTTCATAAACGGGTTTTTGATAAACTAACTTAAAAACTTATAAATAATACATAAAAACTTATTTATTTGCATAAGCTGTTTTATATAAGCTCTAAAATAAGCTAATCCAAACGGGCCCTAATTATGTAAAGTGAATTATACTTGCTAGCAATTAGATGTCAAATTGATAGAATGACTTGATTTTGTTTATTCTAGATGATCCAAAGATTTGATTAAAGTAATAATACAATAAAAATTTCATTTTATCAAAGCCGGTAATATAGAACGGTTTGTATTGTATTGAATGTCTTGTTATGTGTTTGTTTTGCAAGTGGCTGACTTTCCCTCAAACTTAGTCAATTCCGCCCTTTGAGATTTTGTTTCTGTCTCTTAGTACCTGCCTTTGCATTTTAGTGATTGTTCATCCAACCCCTTTAAAATTCGGCATCTTATCGAAAGCTATTTTCGGTAGCACGGTGGTCGGAGTTACTCAAGAGTTTATGGGAGGGTCAGAAGCAACAAGTCGGTGCACCATGACTACAAGAGAAGGAGACACAACATCTCCATCAAAAAAATTAAAAGATTTATACATGGATCACATCTTTTATATATCCAACATTTTACTCTTTCATAAATGAGTGAGAGTTGGGACTAAACAACTCAAATTTGAAACCCAACATAATTTGGGTTCTATGTTAATCCATAACACTATTGTTTAACTAGTTTAATGTAGAAATATGAGTGGATGTAACATACAACTTGTGTATTATTTTTTCAAGTATAATTTTTTATAGTTATTTTGATCTCAAAATATATATAACATTGCCGGTATTGTCTTTACATAAGACATATACTTAGTAATTTTAAGAATTAAATTAACTAAGATAATACATGATCAAATTAAATAATGAAATATATATTTGAGAATCACACAGAGTAATAATGAGATAATACATATTCAATGATCAAATTAACTAACTGTTGTGAATTCGGCAACTCAAAATCACACCAATAAATTTAGATGTGTGGGGCAAAGTATCAATGACAACCAATAACCAAAATAAGCATAATAAAGAACAACAAATATAGATCTAATCTTGCAACCAAGTGTAAAGCAAAACTACAATCGAATCAAAGAATAAACAAGATAAAGACATAAGAGAATACAGAACAATACCAAAGAATTGTTTACCCAGCTTAGTCATACAATGACCTACTATGGGGGGGAGAGATCTCTTTACTTTATTATCAATGAGTTATTTACAACGAAATACAAAAAAGTTACAATAAATTGGTTTCAACAAGTTCTTCAAGAACAAACCTACTTTCTACCCATTTTCAATCTCTTACCATGACCAGGAGACTCAATGGTTTCACTCACCTAAGATGTTTCCCAACTATAGAATCTAACCCCCAAAAGTAACCAACCCCTAGCCTTTGATTTCTTAAGGATCTTCACTTTTGGTTTTTAAATATTCACCCAAATTGCTCTCAATAAACTCTCTTCTCATGTGTTTTCCAAGATTCACCTAAGTTACACACAAATGTTCCGAAGAGATTAAGGAAATCCCTAATTCTTTTATTTGTGTTTGTTAATAGAAAAATTAATTGGGCTGCTCATCTATTGACTAGGTTGGTAATTAGGAAGCCCAACACTATCTGGTTTAACAATTTTCCAATTCCTATTTGTACCCCCGCGTTAGGATATATTCATTAATCATTAATATATAGTTTTGATTAAAAAAAACAATAGATATTGCTTAACGTGTAATTGTTAGTGTTATGTAGTACAAATTAACCAAAAATAATAAGTCAATGAATAATTTAATTCGTTTTACTAACCTGTAATAAAAGTCAAGACACCAGAACCAAAGAAATTGTCAAGACACAATAGGCATTGTTTTTGGGTACAATATGGTTTTTTTATTTATTTATTTTTTACCGTATACTAAAGATGCTTGCAGTTGCATTTTCCTTTATAAGTAAGCTAACAAAATTGATCCAAAAGAAGTAAGATGTGAAATTAATCTATGATTTTATAGGACTCTCTAAAATTATAAATATTTCGAAAATATCGTTGATTCTATTTAACATCCAAGGTTGTCTATATATTTAACCACTTGCTAATATAAGTAAATTTGGTGTATAACATACTCTCAAAATGACTAATATAAGTAAATTTAACGGTGTCAGTTTTTTTCATTAATGCAAAAGGAAAACACTTATCTTACTATGCACATTTGTAAGTGAATTTTCTTCTCTTTTCTTTTCTCAAATGCTTGAGCAATGAACATTATATTGCAAAGATTTCTAATCTAAACAAACAAGCCATATATTGCGTGTACGTACCCTTTTCCTTCTCTTGCCTAGCAAAGAGCACTTTCTATGTAATTTTTGTCTGCATTTTTTTGGAAATGGTCCCAAGCTAAAAAAATTATTTCTTCTTGCTTTCAATAGAGGGAAATATGTACTTCTACAACAACAAAAAAATCACTCTGTCTCATATTAAATTCATAAATTCCTTTATTTAATTTATTGTATTTGGTTTTTAATTAAATTAATTTTTGAAACATAAAATTTCGATCAAATTGAGATGCAGGTCCTTTAAAAAAAAATAGAGATGCTGTTTTTTTTTAATTATTTCTATACCTACGGCCAAAATCCGTAGGTAAAAAACCTATAGTGATGGAAAAAATCCATAGATATAAGTATAGTATTGACCACATAAACCCGGCATAGGTATAGGTATTTTGGGCTTTACCTACGTTAAAATGACACTGACCTACAGATTATGGCTGTCACTACATCTCAAGTTTCTTGTAGTGGAGCCTAGCCTATTCTCAATCTCATCCCTAAATAGAGTACTAACTCTAATAATGCAAAACTATTAATTTTTTTAATGATAAATGTTAGTGTGTTAGCTGTTATGCCATTATTTTTTTCTCTTGAACCTTGGATCTTTACCTCTTTAACTCCCTTAATCCTTTAGCTAGCTCAAACTATTTGAGCCCACGCACGCACACGCACGCACGCACGCGCACACACACACGCACCCACCCACCCACCCCCATATTGGAAATTTAGGACCCATAATGTGCATGGTGATGCATGTAGTCTTTCTAGTTTGAAAGGTGGAAACCAAATTGAACTCAAGTTGAATGAAAGTGAAGTTTGAGACACATCAAAAGATATTAATAGAGATAAATTCGATAGATGTGTTTCATTAGTGACACCGTTTAACTTATTTGATGAGAGAAACCACTTTTGAAGAACAGAAAGTTGGCCAACTGTATGTGGAATTGGCCCACTCAACTTATCATAGGAGAGGTATAATGTGTTTAAGGAGGCAAGTATAATTATTTTGAATAATGGTTATGATCCATTGAATTGGTTGAAACCGAGATCAAGAAATGAAAGGGAAGACAAATGGACAAGTGATTTCGGAAATGGACCGACAACATTGGTATTTCGAAGAGATAATGTCTCCAAAAATGGAAAACATGCAAAATCGGGAAGTGGCCTCACATTGAATGGGTTATGGCTTTGTTCCAAATTACTCAAATCATTTTTTGGGGAAAAAAATTCATGTATGTTGTCACTAGGTTTTCCAGACAATTGATTTGATCTTAGTTGTAACTCTTGCAATTGAGACATATTCCTAAAATATTTTAGGATGCTACTATGGAGTTCATTTTGTGAGAGATCGAGATATTTCAGAGATATGGAAGAATTCAGTTAGAGAATAGATTTAGGAGTGTGGAGACCACAATGGTATAATTCAAGTTTAGACAGAGAAAGAATTTTGCTTATTGGTGACAACCAATCAAATATTAGACTGAGATTCAAAGATGCTAGACTACGGTATCTCAAACTAGAGAGGTGAGAGAGCCACTCATTATTTGCAATCATATTATGATTACCTAAAAGGTCAAGAGTTTGCAAATTGGAAGGGTTCCCCAGACTAGAAGGAACACTAAAAAAATTACTACCCTCAAGATTCAACTCTATCAACTGACCAAGTGAACCGATGCACTTTGGTATCTTTACTTCTAGGTAATTATATCTAAGTGTAAAAAAAATTAGATGTTTCAGTTCACAAATTGAAGAATCTAACTTACCACCACCAAATTCAAAAAACAAATATGGAGGTTTTACATCCAAACCAGTTACATGACTAGTGAAATTATTGCATGAGATTCCTTCCCATCTGCAACAATCTTCACCTTTCCATGATAAAAAGTTACCATAAATGAGAGCATCTTTAAACTTGAGGAGAGCTCTCCTCTCTGTCTCTGCACATTTGTTGGTATGAAAACTTTCTGTACATAATAGATTGATGCATAGAATGCCCACCACACAAAAGAGAAAATTCAACCCACAATAAAGCATTATTTTTCCCTTTGAAATATGTTTGGTTTTTTTTTTTAACGCAAAAAACTAAGATATTTTTGGTTTATTGGAATGAAGAACCGAGAATAAACTAAACTCATATTTATAGACAGATCAAAACCACCCATCTATTGAACAAGGCATTTGTTTAATGACAAATAAAGCAAATTCAATCTCTGATATGTCATTACATAATGATATTAGTAGCAATTTAGGAAATTTGAATAGGAAGTTTGAATTATGGTTTCGAAGAAACAACCAGGAGAGGAAAGTAGAAGAAAGATCATCATCAATAATAGATGTGTACGAAAAGATGAGACAACATTTTCAGGAAATTAAAGGACATATAGCAATTTAGGAAATTTGAATAGGAAGTTTGAATTCTGGCATCGAATAAACAACCAGGAGTGGAAAGTAGAAGAAAAATCATCATCAATAATAGATGTGTACGAAAAGATGAGACAACATTTTCAGGAAATTAAAGGACATCTAGCAATTTAGGAAATTTGAATAGGAAGTTTGAATTCTGGCATCGAATAAACAACCAGGAGTGGAAAGTAGAAGAAAAATCATCATCAATAATAGACATGTATGAAAAGATTTATTAGTGGGATTAGTAGGCCTATTATTATGGAGTAGTAGGGAAGGATAATTAATGACTTGGTACTGATATAGGTTACAACACTTATTATGGAGTGGAAAAGTTCGAATTCCATCTGTTTAACGCTCTGAAGGCCCGACACTCCGAAAATGATGAAGAATCGTGTCCGACACGTATTTGATACTGATACGCCTCGATACGTCCGGATACGTGTATCAGAGAAGTATCGGGAAATTAATATTTATTTTTTTGAAAAAAAATGACCAATAGTAGTAACTCTTGCAGTTGATACATATTCCTAAAAGATTTTAGTATGCTACTCTGTAGTTCATTATGTGAGAGATCGAGAGATTTCAGAGATATGGAAATATTCAAGCGGGGAATAGATTTAGGATTGACTTGATGGAGACCACAATCAGATAAGTAAAGTTTAGACAAAGAAGGAATTTTGCTTATTGATGACAACCAATTAACTGTGAGAGTGAGATTTACATATGATAAATCAAAGTATCTCAACTTAGAAAGATGAGAAAGCCATTCAAGGTCATTTGTAATAATAAGAATATTATTTGCAAGGTAAGAGTTTGCAAATTGGAAAGGTTACCTAGACTAGGAGGAATGACACTAACAAGATTATTGTTCATAAGATTCAACTCTATCAACTTATCAAGTGAACCACATCAGTTTGGAATCTTTCCTTTTAAGTTGTTATCACCAAGATTTAAAGAAGTAAGATGTTGCAGTTCACAAATTGAAGAATCTAATTTACCTTGAAATGGAGAAATCCAAATTAAAGGTTGTATATCCAAACTTGTTACATGATGAGTGAAATTATCACATGAAATACCTTACCATTTGCAACAATCTTCACCTTTCCATGATGAAAGGTTACCATAAATGAGAGGATCTTTAAACATTAGAGAGCTCGCCTCTCTGTCTCCAGACACTTGTTTGCTTGTGAACTTTCAACACATAATAAATTGATGCATAGAATGGCCACCAAACAAAAGAGAAAATTGAACCCACAATAAAGCATTATTGTGATATACTCAACTCCCTTGAAAATATTTTTGGTTTATTCTAATCAAAGAGACAAAGTTGTTAACTAAAGTATGGAGTGGAATGAAGAACTGAGGATCAACTAGGCTCATATTTTTTGTTTAATGTTATGTTTGAATTTTGTTATATTTTGAACTTCTAGGAAAAATGGAAGAATGTAACACACTCTAATAATTCAAAGCTAATAATTTTTTTAATGACAAATGTTAGTGTGTTAGCTGTTATGTTAGTATTTTTTCTTCTTGAATCTTGGATCTTTAACTCCCTAAATCCTACATCTAGCTTAAATTAATTGAACCCACACACACATACAACGCGCGGGCACACAAATCCCCCCACACCGCACGCACGCACCCACACACACAAATGATAAATTATTTTATGTTTTTCATTAATAGGATAAAATCATTTCAATCGAATATACTTATGTATGTATGTGATATAATTTGTCTTGAATTATACTTATTAACAATTTTTTATAATCTAAATAAATATATTCAAAAAAAATACTAATTAACATACTAAGTTGAAGCGCGTCATTAATGAAACACATCTAACAAACTTATCTCAATTGACAATCTTGGATGTGTCTCAAAATTCACTTTCATTCAACTTGAGTTCGGATTGGGTTCCACCTTTCAAACTAGAAGCACTTTATGCATCATCATGCACATTAGGTCCTAAATTTCCAATATCGCTCAAACATCAAGAGGAACTTAAGAATCTTGACATCTCTCATAGTGGCATTTCAGATTCATTTCCTAAATGGTTTTGGAAGCTATCTTCAAGTTTCCAAATCTTGAATGTTTCACATAACAAACTTAATGGACCATTGCCAAAATCATTTTCAAGTACAAACTCAAATTTTGATTTCAATAATGTGTGGGATTTTAGTTTCAACAATTTGAATCGTCCATTGCCTCCTTTGCCAAAATTGGGTGCACCATTTCTCTCAAATAATATGTTTTCAAACTCCTTGTCTTTTTTTTTGTACATCCTCATCTTTGGGCTTAACTCATTTGGATTTGTCCAATAACTTGCTATTGGGTCAACTTTCAAATTGTTGGAAGAAATTTGAAAGGTTACAAGTTTTGAACTTGGAAAAAAACAATTTATGTGGAAAAATACCCAAATCTCTTGGCACTTTACGACAAATTGAGTCCATTTATTTAAATAATAATAACTTCTCTCGTGAAATTCCACCTCTAACATTTTGTAGCAGCATAACTTGCTCCAAGGAAAGTTACCGATGTGGATAGGTGGTCAGCTTATTCAGTTGGTTGTTTTACTTCTACAGGGAAATAAATTTCAAGAAAACATTCCTACAAGTATGTGCCACCTATCATTTCTTCAAACATTGGACCTTTATGAAAACAATATTACAGGGCAAATACCAAAATGCTTCGGTCAAATAGTTGCTTTATCAAATTCGAAGTTTCCACGAAAAATCCTTTACCATTCTTCATTTACATTTGGCTATGAGGGAAATGAAAAAGTTTAAGAAGTGGCTTCCTTCAACGACAAGGAAATAATGACATTGAAAGGTGTTAAATTACATGCTTAGGACTGCTGATGTGGAAACTTTTATGTATTATGTGTTGGTTATTTTATTTTAGTAACTACTGTTCAGTTTTCTTTAATTAATTGTGTTGTATTGTGGTAGTTATTAGAACTTTTAGTATTGTCAAACTATGTAAAACAGGTTGTGTGTTATGTTTATTTTAGTAGACCAATTACATGAATGAAAGCAGTTATTTCTCCTCTGTATTGTTCATTTCCTGCAACTATTTTCTTGTTCAATTAACAACAATTGGTCTCTAGAGCCCTATTATAAGGGATCTGTGTGAGTTTTACGTCATGGAAACCGAAGCAAGTCTCTCCGGCATCGCTCTGACGGTGTTCAACGGAAGCAACTACCAACTTTGGGCAGTGCGTATGGAGGCATATTTGGAAGCTTTGGATTTGTGGGAAGCAGTGGAAGAAGATTATGAAATTCCTGTACTTCCAAACAAATCCACCATGACAAAAATAAGAATGCAAAAAGAAAAGAAAAGAAAAAGATGGCAAAGGGAAAGGCCTGCTTGTTTGTTGTTGTCTCGACCACTATTTTCACAAGAATCATGTCCTTGAAATCAGCAAAGGAGATATGGGATTATCTCAAGAAAGAATATGAAGGTAATGAAAGAATTAAAGGCATGCAAGTCCTGAACCTGATTCGGGAATTCGAACTTCAAAGAATGAAGGATTCTGAGACGATTCAAGATTACTTTGACAAACTTCTTAATATTGCAAACAATGTGAGACTTTTGGGATCGAAATTATCTGACTCAATGAATTGTTGATAAAATTCTTGTAACGGTACCCGAAAGATATAAAGCAACCATCACTACTTTGGAGAATACCAAAGATTTCTCAAAAATTTCTTTGGCAGAATTGCTTAATGCATTGAAGGCACAAGAACATAGAAGATTGATGAGAGAGGAAACAACACTTGAAGGAGCATTAGCAGCCAAGCAGCATAATCTGGGCTCAACATCAGCCAATGCAACATAAAAGAATGTAATTCGAAGAAAATCTTATCCTCCATGTCAACACTATGGAAAAAAAGGTCATCCACCCTTTAGATATTGAAGAGGACCTGATGCTAAGTGTACCAAGTGTAATCAAATGGGGCATGAAGTTGTTATTTGTAAAAATAGGAATCAACAACATAATGATGAGGCAAAGGTTGTTGATCAAGAGGGAGAGGAGGATCACTTATTCGTTGCAACATGTTTCTCTAGTATCAAATTAAGTGAGAACTGGCTGATTGATAGTGGTTGTACCAACCACATGACACATAACAAGAATTTATTCAGAGAACTAAGCAATGCAAACTCAACAAAAGTTCGGGTTGGAAATGGCAATTACATTGTTGTGAAAGGAAAAGGAACAATAGCAATCTCAACCTATTCAGGTACAAAGTTAATTTCTGATGTGTTGTATGTCCCAGAAATTGATCAGAATTTGTTAAGTGTTGGACAATTAATTGAAAGAGGTTTTAAAGTGTTGTTTGAAAATGAAAGCTGCTTGATTAAAGATAGTGATGGCAAAGACATTTTCAAAGTAAAAATGAGAGGAAAATGTTTTGCTCTAAATCCATTGGAGGAGGAGCAAATTGCTTTTCAAATGAAAGAAAATGTCACAGACTTATGACACAAAAGGCTTGGGCATTATCATCATCAAGGTTTGCTGCAATTGAAATCCAAGGAGATGGCAAATGACATTCCAGAACTTGATGACCATATTTCAAATTGCAAGGCTTGTCA
>Ga0228710_1002352_pt1 | contig 29749 bp, 11 predicted proteins | sample MedpolnodulmetaG_FD_177995 | JGI IMG/M metagenome (GOLD analysis project Ga0228710, IMG submission 177995) | Root nodule microbial communities from Medicago polymorpha collected in Santa Monica, California, United States - pink nodules | ecosystem: Host-associated > Plants > Roots > Nodule...
TTGTTCTGAATGTATTGATTGATTATTAATTGATTATGAACAAGATGCTAACTTCTGTTTTTGATTGAGTTTTCTGGCTGTAGGTTTAGGCACTTGATATTCGTTTCAGTTGTTAAATTTACTTGTGGGTATGAAATTCATGCAGGTTGTAGAAGCAGTGCAAGCTGTAAAGATGACTAATGCACGGGGTGAAGTCAGATACCCAATCAAGGTTGGTAGTAGAATTTGTCTGATACATTCTCACGAGGCTCTGCTTTGCTTCTGGATGAAAGATGTCAATTTTGAGCAATATGTTGAACATCTGTAACGTGCAGCTCTATTTTGCTTACATGGTTTAACATACTTTGAATGAATTTAATTCTGTTTCATTTTGATTTGGGTTCCAGGGAATCAATATATTGAAGGCACATGGTAAAAGTGCTAGAGACAGCTTTTTGATGAATGGTTATGCTCTTAATACTGGACGTGCCGCCCAAGGAATGCCTCTTAGGGTATCCCCTGCTAAAATTGCTTGTCTTGATTTCAATCTTCAGAAGACAAAAATGCAATTGGGTGTTCAAGTATTAGTTTCTGATCCCAGGGAACTCAAGAAAATTACCCAAAGGTAGTCTGTCTGGCTTCTACCGTTCTATGTATTACCTTCCTAGTTCCACTATCTTTCCTTTGATATAGTAAGAATAAATTTATTATATAGCATGTAAAAGTATTCAACAGTATTGGTCTGATGATAAAGCATGTAGATTATTCAAAGTACTGTTAATCTATAAGCTGGAAATATTATGATTAATCATTGTGGAAATTTGATCGTACTCGATTTGGGGCAATTCTTCACCATTGTCGTTTTGCAGGATTAAGCAACATGTATGTAATATGTTTTAACAAATCATCACTTTTTTCCTCTTTCAGAGAGGCTGATATGACTAAGGAACGCATTAAGAAATTACTGAAAGCCGGAGCCAATGTTGTTCTGACTACTAAAGGAATTGATGACATGGCACTTAAGGTTTGTTGCTATTTTCCACTAGTACCTTTTCTAACGATTTTTCTCTTTAAACATGGGGATTTAATTGCAATATTTCATGCAGTATTTTTGTATAGTATCTTGGCTGCTTAGCCTTTTTTTTGTTCTTGTGCTATATAGGCCACTCATCTTGACATCTGAAAATTACTAACCAACCTTATCACTTCCTATAAAATTACTAACCAATTCTGATGATAAGAACCTCAATATTCAATTCACACTACTCTGAGATCTATGGATCTGTAAGCATGTACTTCTGATTTTCTTCTTCCTGCATTAATAAGATGTCATGGGTCATATTGATGGGGGTTATGTCCTTTTTTATATCACCTGTTCTGTTTCTGACGACTTATATAAAGGACAACCCATTTAACTAAGTGTTTATGCCTCACTATTTAATCCTGGTTTCAGTACTTTGTTGAGGCTGGTGCAATTGCTGTGAGACGTGTGCGGAAAGAAGATATGCGTCATGTTGCCAAAGCAACCGGTGCAACATTGGTATGCCTTTGTTTAATTTAAATCTATTTATTGAAACTGTGAGATAATCTAGTAAGTTTGGCAGTAAATCAGAATGTCTATCACCATGCACTTTTGAAAATGCACTGTTTTTCGTACCTCCCCTTTTCTTCTGCAGTTGAATAAAATATTGGCTATGTTGTGGACTAGAACTGCAAACCATGTCTTTGTTTCCATGCATTAAGTAGATATTGATGCTGAATTCTTCCTACGTAGAATGGTAGTCTTTTGAAAAGATTGACACGTCTTGAATTCTTTTTTTAAGCCTGAATTCGGATCACTGTAGCTTTTACTTTCAAGTCTAAAATGAGTAATGAAAAACATAGATATTTGATGTCTATCAAGGGAGATGTAAAAAACTCACGAGAACTCGTTCTGTCTTACCAGGCCCATTTGGCCAAGGGGTTTATGTTCATTTTTATGCAAACTAGTTTCCTCTATGGGTTATCAGCCTTAATTTTTATTTGTGATTGCTTGATGTAGGTCTCAACATTTGCTGATATGGAAGGGGAGGAAACTTTTGAACCGTCATTTCTTGGAACTGCAGATGAGGTTGTTGAGGAGCGTATAGCTGACGATGCTGTAATCATGATTAAAGGGACCAAAACTTCAAGTGCAGTAAGTGGTTTGGACCCCAGGATTGGGTTGTTTTTTTTGTTTAAAAGTATAAAATTCATTAAAACTGGAAAAGTACAGGAATATTTTTGTATTTTTTACTAGTAAAAGTACACAAATATTGAGGAACAAGAATCTTCTATGGATAGTTCTCGAAGTTTATAGATACTAGGATATGTATCCCTTCTGAACCTAATAAATTCAGGACACATGTTCTTTATTGCACGAGCAACCAATTCAGATTGTTAAGATACACCAAATTACTGATGCAATGAGCCGAAACTGATAAATTTTTTGAACACCATCCTCTAAAATTTTACAATTTTTTTTTTGTAGCTTCTTGGAAATAGACTCTGTACTTGCTAAAGAAAAGTACAAACTTCTTATCATAGTCTCCTCTGCTGGTTGTCTGATCTTTTCTTCATCCTTATTCTGAACAACTCTAGCCTCTCAGTTCGCTTCTTGTCTTCATTTTCGTCAACAACCTACTTATCCGGCTTTAAATCCTTATCATCCTTGGTTTCACCATGTTCTGTTGTCACCTTTTCTTCATCCTTAGAAGCTTTTTTCTTTGAAGCTGCTGATGATCTTCTAGGAGTCTCCTAAAATTAAATAATAATTAATAATATAAAAAACAATAAACTTCTGGAAATGTATTTTTGTTTCTAATTTGGACTAACCTCAGGAAACATATTCTTAATTGCGATGATATCATCTTCATTCGTTTCTTTTAATTTCATCGGTTCCCAATCAATTTGGTTTTTTGCTTCTTTTCTTATCGGCACTGCTCCAATTGGGCATATCACTGTAGTAATGAATCCCAATCTCCGCAGGTATTCTATCACATTCTTGAACTTTTTGTCCTCGCCAATAAAAACAAGATTATGATCATTTTGAACCACAAGTTTATCTATGACTTCTGATGTTGCCCAAAATTTGAAGATTTTTCTTTGTGCACCAACTTTTCTCTCTCCCCAAAGTACCTTGTAATGCCATAGAATAATCTGTTTCATTATGTCGTAATCTGTTTCGTCTTTACCATGTGGTGTAGGGACATAATTGATGCCGTCAGCCATTTCATGTGTCATTCTATCTTTATTTGAGTACATCATAATCGAAAGATCCTCTTCCTCTTCCGTTGACTCTATGATCTCATTATTTATCAGAACTTTATGCAATCTCTTCTTAAATTGAACTAGACCGAATCCCTTACCAATGGATAAGTTTACCCAGTCCCATTGTATATTATTCTGTGGGACTTTCTGATTATTGTATTTTGAATGGGGGTTGAGTAAAAGTGATGTGAACAACAGTTGGTCAGTTGTTTTTGGCTTACCCCTCTTTTTGCTATCAACCATCTGGTCCAGAACAGACCTCTTTTTGCTATCAACCAGCTGGACCACAACAGATCTCAGTAATATATCAGCGAAACCATCCATAAGCTCTGAATATTTGTACAAGGGATCTGATATCATCCTGAAAACAATAAAATGTATTAAACTACGTTACTAAAATTTAATATATGGACGGTGTAACAGTGTTGTTAAATAGTGGCTATAGCGGCGCTATACCGCTATTCCGTAGCAGAATTTGAATAAATTGCTTCCTTGATACGCTATTTAGTACAATATATTGTGAAATAGCGGCTATAGCGACAGTATAGCACTGTTGCATAGCATGATATGAACAAACCACTATTTTCTATTATTTGCAATTGACAACATTTTGGTGTAATTGATTTTAAAAAGCTGATCTTGATGCTACAATTTGTACATGTATTACAGGTCCTCATAGCAATGCTCATAAAAACCATGTCAATAATGAGCGGAATATGCTTGAGCATTTTGGGTAAGTATTGACTTATGATCCTATATTTTTTTTTTTAACTATGATGCATGCTGCCTATTGTTCTTTAACTTTGTTATAAATCCACCATTGATGAATGTGGATGAAGCTTGAACATAGAGAAAGATGAGAGAGAGACTAATTGTTGAAATTGTCTGTAATTTAAATTTTCCTTCGTCTGAAAAAGTAACTGTTTTTGGTTTCAGAGCTTTCACCATTTTGATTTGATCTACAAATCAATCTTCAGGAGATATATTTCCCTTTCAACCTCTTTTAATATTAAGCTGCTTTGCTCATAAGACCCCATCCTTTATCTGGAATTCATCTTTGATGAAGCTAATTTTAGTTTCTTAATTTTTAGTTTCTGGAAAAAAGAAATTGATTTTTGTGGGAAAGAGATTTACCTTTTAGCCATTCTTTACTGTAATGTAGTTTGTAATGAAAATACCACAATGTGTAGGTTTTGAAAAAAGAAGTTGATATATGTGAGCTTCAGTGGTATGGGTTTTGCATGTTCAAGGGATCAGAGTATTATTTCAAAAAACAGACTAAAACGAAGTTGTAAAGAAAGTGCGGCAGAAGATAACTTCATGACTTCTAAGGTGAGTTCTTTCTGTTAACAGATTTGATTCGATATAACTTATAATGTTCTGTAAATCATTTTGACTATCTGCCTGAGATGTATTATACATGTGATGTTATCCATTTTGGTCATTCTGTTGAATCAGGTGGAGAATTTTTTTCTTCCATCTTTTGAATCTTTTATAATAGAGGAAGAAGAAGGTTCAGGTATTAGTATTAGGACTTTGTTTTTCATCATGTTTCAAACTGATAAAACAAATCCCGACTAAAATTGTGTTGATATTTCTTTAGGTGGTTATGGCATTGTTTGCCGTGCTCATAGAACAACTGATGGAAAAAGACTTGCTATAAAATGTAAGTAACACCTATCTTTTATGTTAAATGTGTATCTACTGTTCCTGAAGTGTTATGCTAAGAAAACAGAAAGGGATAGGGTCAAGGGTCCTTTATTTGTACTCTACTGGAAAACAAAACTGCTTATTTGTAATCAAGAATCCAGTTACTTGCATCCTTTTTCCAACTTAAAATATAAAACTGGAAACAATTCTTCGTTTGTAATTGTTCTTATATTAATAGAAAAACAAACATGTGAAATATAATAGGCAGGTTTGGAAACTTACCTAGCTATAAATCGGAGGTCTTTCTCCTTTTCTCTTCTTTCTTCTTGACATCTTCTCTTTTCTTTTTCTTTTGCATTTGCCAAAGGTGAAGAATCAACTATAAAGAATAATCGAATTAAAGTATTAGTATTAGTATCTCTTATTATAAAAACTAGGGAGAATTGCGCTGACCTCCCTTGAGGTTTTGTTAAATGTCACATATCTCCCCTCTAGTTTCAAAAAATACATAACCTCCCCTCAACTTAACCCTGTTAACCATCTGTTAAGTTGAAAAAAAACTTATCAAAATAGCGATACTAAGAATTACCAATTAAGCCTGTACAGCCATTTAATTTTAACAACATTAATCTAAATTCTTTAGCGAATGGATACAGGCAGTTTTGCGGTGGCAGTGTGTTCATGTAGATAAATTTCTCTTCTTTTTTTTTTCCTTTCAATTCCCAATTTTATCTTTAAACTCTGGTAATCAACTTCAAGTTTCACACAAAAAGAAAATCAAATTTAAGGTTCGTTTTGCAAACCCACCAGAGGCTCCCAACCAAGTCTTGGTTACCAAGATAGTGATTTATCAATCATAAAATTAAAACTGAATTGGCTTGTGGTTAATCCTGTTCATCTGCAAGTCCCCTTTTGATATGTTTTAATATTTTTTTTTGTCTTTAAATTGGCTTGTATGCTTCAGATGTAGGGTGAAGCTTTGTTTCAGAAAATTTAGAGCATCTTGCTATGATGGAGAGCTTAACTTCTTGTTGCCTTGCATATTCAATTTATCAGAGGACTTCTCTCAAGGGTTTAATAAGCCATTTGAGAGTGCTGGAGATAACTCACCCAATGAAGTAAGTTATGGACCAATCCCATCTATATAAAACTTACACGAAGTTTTTGTTCTAAGTTAAGCTTCCTTGATTTGGTATGTTTATTTTGTTGTTTTCTGTTTGTAACTAGGCTTTACTGTCTGAGGAGGAGAATCTCTTGATCATAAATCGTCTGCACCAAGTTTAGACCATTTGTACTTCAGAGGCTTAATTACAAGGTCATTAGTCCTCAACTTTGAACTTATTTCTTACGTCTCCTTAAATTTTCGTATACTTGTGTCTATGAGCACATTTTGTTATTATCTTATGTATATATACTTGTATGTCGTATGAGTTATGATTCATGTTTTGATACTTATAATCAGTTGTTCACTCTTAGTAGTACTTGAAATGAAATTATTAATACTTGTATATTATTATCCTTATCCCAATGTATGTTTTTCCATTTATACATTCATTATTCTTTTTCTTTTTTTTTTTTGATTTAGGCCTTAAGTTCTGTGTGTTTTGTAATCGTGAGCATTCCCAAAAAATTTACTAGTAAAAGAATTTTTAGCATTCAGCAGCCTGTGTTGATCTAACATTTACAAATGCAACATAAACATTAGTTCAATTTCTGGTGTAATATAGAATTTGATGCATATCTGTGTTTAGTAGTAATTGTTGTAATGTTCATTGATCTTAATGATTTGTGTGAGTATAGGCCATTAGTTTTGTGAATAGCTAAAACCACTTCGGATTCCATGTTTATTTCTCTTCCATTTTTTTTTGGTTTGTAATCCGGTATCAAAGCAAGAATTGCATTTATTTGACCACTGCAGCAAGAGGTTAAGTTTTGTGTGATTCTATATTTGTTACTATTTTTGAAGGAGGGGGAGACAGGGCATGCTACAATGCATGTACAATATGACTTTTTTTCTTTTCCATTTGCAGGCAGATCACTTTATACCTAAGCATTATCTGCCACCAATTATTAGTCTTTGTGGGAAGCTTGAGATGTTGGACCGTGTTTTACCTAAATTGAAGGCAACAGATCACCGGGTATGAAATCCTATATGTTTGTCGCTGGATTTCTGCATCTAATTTCCTTCACATTGGTATTGACATTTGTTGTTATATCTGTGATGAAAGATATTTTGTAAACTTACTCTGGATGCTGAATGTGTACGACAGTTTATGTTCCCTCTGCGAAGTCTATGAAACTAAACTGATTCTTATGTTCTGGTCAATCTTTTGAAAATTTAATTCTTAATGTTTGATATCATACTGCTAATGCTTTTACAGGTTCTTTTCTTTTCGACGATGACTAGGCTTCTGGATGTTATGGAAGAATACCTAACTTCAAAAAAGTATCAGTACCTCCGGTTGGATGGGCATACATCAGGAGGTGATCGTGGTGCTCTAATTGACCTATTTAACAAACCTGATTCCCCATATTTTATTTTCTTACTCAGGTAATTTTATTTTCTTACTCAGGTAATTTTATTTTCTATTAGAGTACTAGGTGTGGTTGTGAAATAGTCAATTGTAGCATTAGATTGTGGAAGGAGGTTTATATTTTGGGGTTTTGTTTCCAAGAAATTTAATGTCAATGGAAACATTTAAACCTTAATCCATATGTTGCAACTGGAACAAAACAATGGAAAGTATAACTTTCATTGACTAACTTAAAGCTTTGTACTGATTTTTGGGATTAATCGATCTTCATCTTATTTTTTGCACATGAACTGACATAAAAATATTTTTCTGATTTATATTTAAATGATTTCTAACTGAAGGATTTTGATTTAAAATGTATCTGACTAGTTGGAAATTTATGAGATCTATCAGAAATAAAGAATATAAGAAAACTTCAAGAACCATGTATGCACTATAATTACTAGTTATTTTCTCCTTAATAATTAATATGATGACGAGTTACTCACTAGTTAACGTAGGCTTGTTAATCTCAGTGTTCTTTTTCCATGGTGTTCCAGATGCTGGTTTCTTGATCTCTGTAAAAAAATAGTAGACATTATGTGGAGTTTATTAAATGAACCATATAAATGGAAATGGACCACATTAAGTGGTTGAATTTTAAATGGAAATGGAAATCTAAACAGTTTTGTCACTTATTAAACTTACCAATCTTCATCCTAAAACAAACCAGACCCAATGGTGTGAGTTTCTTAGTTAGTGATTTCAGAATGCTGTCGATGATCGACTGTTGTCTCTGAGCTGCTTCTGCATACCTCATTTCTTTAATTTTTTCACGTAGTGCATCTTTAACCAAACAGACAGTTTCATGATGGTAGTCCCCAACCTCATAAGTTACTTTCTCAGCATTAAGGACCTATACAAAGTAAATGATTTATTAAACATATAGTGTATATACATACAAAAACTAATTTGTGTAATAACTCATCAGTTACCTTAAGTAAACCGCATAAACTCCCTGGGTAGCTAACTCATATAGTGAATTAGAAGTTATAAACTCATCAAATCAAAATGAACGTGAATACTCAATTAACCCCTTTCTTTATTCCCAATTTTCCGTTAGTTACTTTGAATCAACGTGTATAACCTGTTTTTCCCATTTTCTCTTAACCTAGTTTTTTCATTTTTTTTTGTAGCTATGGCTATTTCTAGGTTCGGCAGATTGACATTGAAACTAAAACAACGGGTTAGAAATTTTGATATTGATGAAAGGAAAAAAGTCATACCGTGAAGCCTTTCTAGATAATCTAAAATTCAGGGTTAGAAAAGTTGACGAAAGGTCAGTGCTGGTTATGTCAAGGTTTGGCAAGTATAGAGAGACTTTGCATGTTGATCTTCATTTCACGGTCCCTCTTCTGGACCGTGTTGTGAGGACCGTTTCCTTGGAAGAGCAAAAATTCACAATCACAAATTATGTGGTCTGCAGTTGTGAGGACCGTTTCCTTAGAAAGGCTTCACGGTATGACTTTTTTCCTTTCATCAATATCAAAATTTCTAACCCGTTGTTTTAGTTTCAATGCCAATCTGCCGAACCTAGAAATAGCCATAGCTATACAAAAAAATGAAAAAACTAGGTTAAGATAAAATGGGAAAAACAGGTTATACACATTGATTCAAAGTAACTAACGGAAAATTGGGAATAAAGAAAGGGGTTAATTGAGTATTCACGTTCATTTTGATGAGTTTATAACTTCCAATTCACTATATGAGTTAGCTACCCAGGTAACTTCCAATTCACTATGAGTTTTCCAATTCACTAATTTGGCCCATGTTTTCTTCGCCTGTCCGTTTGCTACCCAGGTGTGGAATCGGACAGGCTTATGGGGCTCCATCCAACATGCCCTTTCGACGACCTCGTCGGCCACAGATGCTATTTTCTCTATTCTTCAAGTATTATTTGTTGATCTATTGCAGCGCTTCGCAACCGTGCTCTGGAGCATTTGGAAACACCGTAACCTTAAAGTTTGGGACGACGTTACAGAAACTAGTGCCTCGGTGGTGGAGGGAGCCCGTACTATGGTTGTTGACTGGGAATTAGCAAACTCCCATGACGTTCGGGTCCCTACTGTTTCCACTACGTCGTCATTGCCCCACAATGGGGATTCTCCAGCATTGGCATTACACACTGCCACTCGATGGCAACGGCCTTTGATGGGACGGTACAAATGCAATATTGACGCTGCTTTTTCAAACTCTCTTAATCGAACAGGTATTGGCATCTGTATCCGGGACCATGACGGTAGCTTTGTGTTGGCAAAAATGTTGACGCATCCTTGCTTCCTTCTGGTGGATGTGGGCGAAGCACTAGGCCTATTCTCAGCTTTGCAATGGCTCCGTGATATGCAGTTTGATAATGTGGATTTTGAAACAGATTCGAAGTTGACGGTTGATGCAAAGTTTCTTAAGAAAATATTTTTTGGAGTTTTGCATATTTGATTTTTTTGATAAAAGGATTTTTCTAAATTAAACGCGAATTAATAAAACTAAACGTAACGACGTAACGTGGTGAAAAAAACGAGAAATTTACGAAGGATGTTAGATCCTAAGCAAATTCTCAAGTTATGGAGATGGACCTAAAATTACTAGTAGTTTGATTTTAAGAAAATAATTAAAGTCCAATAATTAACCTATTTTGTCTCTAATTCATTTCGGTCCTTGATTGCGGTTTATGGCGAAATGCGGTAAATAAATTGTGGTGTCGGTGCAACTTTTACTATATGAGTATTACATGGTCCCTAAATACATGCTAAATCTTCAAGGAAAAATAAATGACAATAAAATGAAATGCATGGATTAAATTACAACAAAACCTATTATACATCCTAAAACAAAATAAAATGACAAAAATAAATATGCATGAGATGATGAACAAAAATAATGCAAAATAATATAAACAAATAAAAAATCAGTAAAATAAACAATTAACACAGAGCAAAATATTTTTAAAGAAAAGAAAACAAAGAAAATAAATTTTTAAGAGGAAAGTGGTGTAATAATTAAAACAGTGGTTTATTTAACAAAAAAGTAGAAAATATTGGGCTTAAGCAAGATAAACGGGTCGGTTCGGAGTACTGGGCCCTGAATGGGTCAAACCGGTTCAAAAATATGGGTCATGGGTTTGGCTCAGGCAGATTAGATCTGGACCGTCCGATGATTCAGGAAGTCCAGGTTTAATCATGAAACAATTCATCACAGCCGCTGGATCTGAGATCCAAGGGTTTTTAAAAAAACATAAAAATAAACACTACAAAAGCCAGTAAAACGGGGACCGTCAGATGTACGATCTGACGGTTAGAAAACGCAGCACATAGTAAGAAATACGAGCAAACACGCATAGGATCGTTCAAACAAAAACTAGTATAAAAATCAATTCAACAAAAAAACATCACATAACTCAAAACACTTCTCTCTCTAACCTAAATTAGAGAGAGAAGCTCCTCCCTCTCTCTAAAAAAAGGCTCGCCTGAGAAGAAGAAGGGACGGTGGTCGGAAATGCTCCGACGCGGTGGTTGGCCGTAGGGCCGCCGCGTCAGAGCTTTTTTTAAACTTTTTTTCAATTTTTTTTACCATCTGATTCCTCTTCTTCTCCTCTTTATAGATCCACACTCAAAATTTCAAACACAGGCACATGTCAATCTAGATCTACACGTTAAGATTCGAAAATATTTTGGACAAAAAAGAAGATGAAACCAACATATCCACTACTTTTACTTTCACGAATCTGATGTTTGTTTTGAAAATAAATTCTCACGTCCTTGAGGACAAATCTGGTTCGGATTCGTGGAAGAAAAATGAAAGTAGATTTTCAAACACACAAAGTTTTGAGATCAAAAGGAAGAACGCGAAATTTAACCTTCTCTGGCGTTTTGTTTCGATCTGTTCTTCTCACTTGTTTTGAAACCGTTCCTTATACCTTCAAGTTCCGTTTTGAATTTCGTCACTGTGAATGAATGATTACGGTTGCTGCTCTGTTCCGATCCATTATGCTTCCGTTATGAGAATAGAAACAGAATAGTATTTGTGTAGTTAAGAAACTTCGATCTCGACTTTGTTAGTTCATATTGTTCATTTTTTTTTTTTGTTGATTTTTGTTGTGTTTGATTTAAAGAGTTGAACAAAAAAGGAAAAAAAGGGTTTGTAAGAAGATGGGGGCGGCTGCCAATGATTGGGGTCCATAGTGCACAATTAATGCTAATCTATTTATAGTTGTAATTTTCTAGGTTAACTTTGCAGGTTGATGAGGTGTCCCTCTCTGATTGGTCATAAAAAAAAACTCTTGCAGCTGTATTGGATAAGAACCAATAGGACCTTGACACATGGGCTAAAACAAAGACTCTTGGACAATCTTTTGAAGGACTAAATAAAGGACTATGGACTAAAAAGACGTTAAAAAGGACTAAAAATGGACCTTTGAAAATAAAACAAAAAGTATACTATCTTAAAGAAATTAAAAATGGAAACAACATAGAGAAAAAGGAAACAACACAAAGTAAAAAAAAAGGAAATTAGATAAAGAGAATTAAATAATAATAAAGATAAAATAAATGAATTAATAAAAAAGTAGACATGTCTCTTTCGAAAACCAGAATGAAGTATTTCAAAATACCTCTCTGCCGAACTTTCGTCTGAGACGACGAAACCTCTCTGCCTTTAAAAAATGAATAAAAATGGATAAAAACAGAGAAAAGTGGTCAAAATTTGGGGTATGACATTGTCGTTCTTTGTTTAGGTTTTTATTTTCTAACTCTAGGGTGGAGTTTGTTAGGCGACAAGCTAACGGGGTTTCTCATGCACTTGCAAGAGACGCCGCGTTTCTGACTAGTCCCGCTGTCTATTATGATATACCCAATTGTATTGAATCTCTTATTATGAATGAAATGTTATAATCACGTTTCCCTCAACAACAAAAAAACTTCCAATTCAATTTGTAGAGGAGCGAGAAGAATAATAATAAAGAATAATAATGAGAAGATTAATAAATTGAAGGTTGTACCTGTAAGAAAGAGATAGGAATGAGAATCGGACTGTCGTGTAAGAACGAAGAAGAATTAGGTTAAAGCGAAGAAAATGAAAGAAGAAGGGAAAAAAAAATTAACCCATGCAGAGAATCGAACTCATGACTCAGTTAGCTCTTGCAACGAGTGATGCATAAAATGTTATCTGTTTATATCGAATTTTTATACAAACAAATAATTTTTTATTTTTTTTTGGCTGGAAAATAACTTAGCTCTTGTAACGAGTGATGCATAAAATGTTATTTTTGGTATTATTTAGATTGAAGGTTTTATTCGTTACAAATTTGATAAATAGAAAACATAATTAATATTTTTCATGCTGTTTAAGTTAAGGTTTTAATTTGTACGCATCGATAGTGTAACATATTTTTACACATGTATCCAATCGAATCACACTATATAGATATTTATGAATGAGATATTAAAGGAACTAATAAGTGGCACTTTGGTGTGATTTGATTGATGTATGTGTAAAAAAAACTTACACCATCAATGCATAAAAATTATTCTCTTAAATTAAAAAGTAATTTATTCAAATAATAATAATCAAAATGCTACTCTTTCAAAACAAAACAAAAAAATCAAAACGCTATTTTTTCTTTTGCTCTTTGCCATTTGTTCGCACTTCTGCTATTTCTTCTATCATGTGTTGGATTGCAATTTAGTGACTTTAGACGCGAAAGTCACGGTGACTTTGTGCCTATCCTTTATTACTTTTTTATTATTTCTTTAGCCAAGCCTATGGTGTACAAAGGATACAAGTCTTGCACCATACACAATGTTGTTTCTACCATTGAATTTTGTTAAATTAAATGAAATATGATGAGATTCAATCATTCAATAGTTGAAAATAAACTTGTGCATAGTGCAATACTATCTTGTTTGTGCACATTAGACAAAGTCTATTTCTCTTTTATTTTTCTCTCTTGTAAAACACCTTAACCTACACTAAAGTCATTGTGATTTTCTCTCCTTAAAGTCACTAAATTTCAATCCTAATGTGATTAGCCCAAATTTTCAACTCACGGTTCATTTTGTGCCTATGATTTTCCTTTACCACATAATAATAGCATGACTCAAAGATACTTGATGTATTTTTGTCCAAATTTTAATTCATATTCATCAACTTTGTTTGACATACTTTTGCTTACGATTAAGACCGGATGAAGTATCTTCCCCTTTCTTTATGGTTCCAATGTCATCTTCCTCTTTACAACTGATCTTGCTCCCGATGTTATAAAAATACTAACTGGATCATCAAATTTGACACACTGATCTTGCTCTCTGGTGTTAGAAAATTGCTTATTTATTTGACTTCAATAAGTTTCTAAAAACATATGGAAATTCCATAATTGCCCCCAACGGTAGTTAACTACCGTTCAATCTTTCCGGGTGCAGTTAACTACCGCTGACTCATTTGTACTTAAGTTCGGTTACTGGCAGAGCATAAATTGTGATTTTGTGTGTTTCGGTCGAAAAAATAAAAAAATAAAATTGAGACACATTCAGAATGCTACGGAACTTTGCACATCCTCTATATGTATTTTTTATCGAGGTTTCTATAAAGTTACGTAGCATTTCGACTAAGTCTCGATTTATTTTGATTTTTCCACAGAACCGTGCAAAATCGCAATTTTTTTCCGAGTGCGAGTCCGCAAAAGTGACCTAGAGGTTGAAATTTTTCACGATTTTTTTCACTCATGTTTAGGAAAAAAAAAAAAATCTCCCACAAAAATTGAATATTTCAACAAGGGACAGATTAAATATGAATCTTTAACGCACCTAAAACTCAAGACACCAAAACATCAACCTAGAAATTGAATTTGAGCTGTTTTTTGTAGACACCTCTATAAAAATACATATAAAGGATCTGCAAATTTACATAATATTTCGACTAAGCCTCAATTTATTTTGAATTTTTTACCGAAACGTGTAAAATCGCAATATTTTTCCACCCGCGCGTCTGGAAAAGTTATATAGAGGTTGAATCTTTTATTACTTTTTTGCACACATGTTAAGGACATAAAAAAAATATTTTCCACAAAAAATTAGAATTTTCCGAAAACGGATGGATTAAATATGAATTTTTAATACGCCAAAAACTCAAGAAACCAAAACATCAACCTATAAATTGAATTTTGAGTTGGTTTTTTGCTGACAGCTCTATAAAAATACATATAGAGGGTCTGTAAAGTTTCGTAGAATTCCAAATAAGCTTCGATTTATGTCGATTTTTTGACCAAAACGCGTAAAATCACAATTGATTCTCCTTCAGAAACTGCACTTAAGTGCAGCAAAGGCAGCTGTAGTTAACTGCAGCTCAGCGGTAGTTTACTACCGCTAGGGGCAATTTCGTAACTTCCATATGTTTTTAGGAACTTTTTAATGTCAGAAAAACAATTTTCATCATATTAAAATACTAACTGGGTCATCAAATTTGACACAGAAACACTATTCATCAAATTTGACACAGAAACACTATTGGTTGGCCAGTACCAGTAGTATGAATTCATCCAAATTGCTAAATAGATGGAAGGGACAAGAATTAAGTTGATGCGCATCAATTGATTTTGTGAGTTTAAAAACAATTAATTAATCATTTTCCAGTTCAACCATTGATAGCAGCTGCTAAGGGCTTTTTCTTTTTTAAAAAAAAGAAAATGCCGACATTTTTTAAATCTAAAAACTGCAGAGTTGCCTTGACTAAATTTTTGTAAAAACTAAAACGGCTCAAAAATTATGTTGGACAAATACCATTAGACTATTTCAATGGAAAAAAGTAAAAAGACTGATGTTGATTGTACAAGGATGTTGAGTTGAATGTTTTACGAAGTTTGTGTTCATTGAAAAAATGGAGTGGGTGTAAAAATTGCAAATGAGACAGATAAAACTTATAACCCTTTATTTTCCTGGACCATCCATGATGATAAAAAAAAGTGATTGCAACATGCTAAACGGCCATGGTATAGTTACTATATTTCAAAAACTTCTTAAAATCACATTGTAAAAGAAGCATGAAAGGAGTGAGGGAAAAAAAAAAGAGATTATCTTCATCATCGCTACTAAAGTCTACGGGCATACACAAATGCGAGAGAAAGAAAGATATCCATAGAAAATAATAAAATAGGTATGGTTGTAAACTCTCAGTTCTTGTCTTAGTTTATAGCCCAATACTAGACTATTCACAATATAACTAGGATTCAAAAGAACTAGAACCAAAGCCACGGATGCAACCAAAGAACCGGCACAACAACGCCAATTTTTCCTTCAAGAGCTAGCCAGAACAATACCAAAATGTTACACCGGGCTATCATCCAAATCACATCATCATCAAAAGGGTTAACACACAACACATTCTTCAAACTGCAAACCAAAACAAAGTTCAAATCAAATGACAAAAACCCTAATTCATTTCAAAATAAACCTGGGCAAAACTAAAAATTGAGCAAAAAAAAAAACATCACAGAAAAATCTCGAAAATAATAATAAAACGGTAGCATTTGATTCATGAACCGAGATATATTAGATTCATCGCCTTCTAGATAAATGCACGCAACAAAACTAAACATGCAAAAATTACAGAGTAAAACAATTAAGAACCCTAAATTTCATTAAGCGGTGAAACAAAGAATAAGCAAAGCAGAAAAAACGGAATTAGAACAGACAAGATTGAAAGAGAAAAAAAACAAGCAAAGAGAGAAAATGAATTGAGAAATATGGAATCTTGGCAGTAACTGGTTATGGTGAAGCAGAGAAATTGAAGTGTAGACCAAGCTTCTGACTTATGAAAATCATAAGAAAATTGCTTTTCTAACATAAAAAACTTCAACACAATAGCCTAAGCTTCTGACTTGTGAAGCTAAAGTATAAAAAAAAAAAAAAAGAATTCTGGCGGTAGTTAACTCTTGTTGCGCTCTTGATTCAAATTCCAGCAGCTTTCCCCTTCCCTTTATCCCCACATTTGATCATGTTTATACATAATATTTTGAACACATTTTTTCACTCATTTTCATCCAATTTCAAATTCACCAATTCTAAAACATATAAAAACTAAAAATAATTTTAACATGATAAAAATAAAATGCAAGAAATAATATAAAAGGTACGAAAATGTCATAGAAATATCACAAGGTACGAATCATGTCATAATAATACATCATCATCACCAAAGTCAAAATGTACATAAAAAAGCCTAATGATCAACCCTGCTGCCTACGATACTTATGCCCCCTGCGCTGCCTGACAATCTGATACATAAGGGCAGGGCGACCAGTACTGCTAATCTGGGTCAAGACCTGCAGTAACTCCTCTCTACTCAGTTGGTCGCTCATGGCCAACGCTCCATCTGACATCTGAACATCTCCCCGATGATCGTCAATGTGTCCGACATCTCTCTGACATGCTCCTCCTCTATAAGCTAATCCTGGTGTCGGCCTGGGAGGAGATCCTTCATCAGGTGGGATAATCCGAGGGTGAGAGACTTTGGCATACCAAGCCATGTAGCCAGGCTTATGGTCCCATTCTCTATCACACCTCTCCCCCCATCACTATAGAACCACAGACATGGGTCTTTCAACACAGTAGCCAGCATCTCCTTAGGAATCTCAGGGACATCTGACGGAGGTCTGGGGATGTCCTGTACAAACCCAAACTGCCTCTTAACCCGCTCAGGTAAATGACGGTACACCCTCTCCTTGCCGCACATCAGTCATCTTGAGTAAGTGCTAATAAGCTGAAAAGGGTGCATTGCTCTGTGATCATCATATGTAGACCACTTCACGTCATCCATCTCTGAGTGATCCAGCCGTGAGCAGTAATGGTGCACAACTGTATGTCCACTGGTAGTAAGCCATCTCCCCGAATATGGTCTCTCCGGCTTCCAACTCTCGTTATGCTTCCTTGGGTACTGACTTGGCAAATGCTTCGAAATCCATCCTTGCAAAAAAATAATACACAAAAAAAAATATTCGAATTAAATCTTAAATAAATCTAACAAAATGATAACTTACTTGTTAATGCTTCATTGCATGTAAATAGGAAGAAAATAACTTACTTGTTAATTACTTGAAGAAATTTGACTCAAATTCGTGCAATTAAAGTTGGGGTGAAGTTGGGTTTGTGTTGTTTTGAACTCTGTAACCAGTTTTTGTGTTCTTATGAACCAGGATCGCAACGGTAGTTAACTACCGCTGGTCTCAGCGGTAGTTAATTGCTGCTAGATTAGCCAACGGTAGTTAACTACCGCTAGTGGTATTTAGGAATTTTCCATGTGTTATTAGGAAGTTTTTTATGTCAGAAAAACAATTTTCAAATCATAAACACCAAATGCCCATTGTTTTGCCGGCGTTTTGTCCGCTCAGACACTCTCTTTTAACACTCACTTTATTATTGGATGATATTTAGATACACATTGCCATTTTGAAAATAATCTCATTATCCACGTGGATTTATAATGGCTTAAGTGATTGTCTATGATAATGTAACATACATCTTTTCACACTATTGAATTGTTATGTTAATGACCAAATCTCGTTAACATGCACATGAATATTTTACAACCAAAAGAATTGTCATTCATTAGTCTATTTTAGATATCATAATCATTACAATCAAGTTTTTCTTTCCATAGTAATATTTTTTCATTAAATCAAATGTACATATTACTGTGACATTTTGATGGGTGATATTTCCTATCATAGTATTGAGAAATACGTCTTGGATATAGTTTAATATGTGGATGCATCTCATTTGTTACATCAATACAATCCACACATAATGTGATATATTAAACATATAGGATTATCATGCAGCACGACTACATAACATGGGCGGATCTACATGGAGGCTATGTGGGGCTAAAGCCCCACATGCCTTTTCCTATTTTTTTATTTTTATTTTTTATTTTTTATAATAGTAATAACACAAAGTGTTTCATGTTTGAGTCCCGCAAAGTCATTTGCAGTTTTTGATGTGAAAAAGTTATTGAGGATTACTGAGTTTTATCCAAATGATTTTATAGAAGTATCGGAAATGACGTTACACCATCAACTTGAGAATTATGTTACAAATGTTCGATAAGTTGAAAGGGCTTTCAAATCTTTGTGTAAACAAATAAGTGCAACACATTTGTTATGGTTTAGAAACTTTTGAAGTTGGCTTTGCTCTTGCTGGTAGCAACTGCAAGTGTTGAACGTGTTTTTTCAGATATGAAAGTTGTGAAGAGTAACCTATGTAACAAAATGGATGATCAGTGGCTAAATGACCGTATTGTAACTTATCTAGAAAGATATGATCTTTAAACAATAAGCAATGATGTTATTTTAGCTCATTTTCAAAAAATGGATAAGAGACAGTTTTTATTGTAATGTATTGTATCAAACAATGTTATTTCATATTTTTAATATAGTTTGCATTATTGTCTCTTTAAAATTTTAGCCCCAAATATACCAAAAGTCTGGATCTGCCCCCTGCTGCATAACCATGTTGTCATCCTTGTAATGGAAATAGATAATATGAAACATTTTTCAATTATTGTATGGTTTTACTCTAATAATTGATTCTATATTTTCTCTATATAGGTAATGTGTCAAAGGTCAATGAAAATCATCACAACATTTATGTATTTCTTTGTTTGTTTATGGTATCAATCCCAAATAGCTTTACAACATTGATCCATTGGATGATTTTGATTTATATATTCGTACTCTGAACGGACGTGAATCAAATTCAAATAAATGTTTGCTATAGTCTGTGTTCATGAAAATCTAATTAAATTTAATGCACTCCTAGACTTGTTGATTGACTATAGAGACGAACATTCATCTCTGATAGTTTTGGTCCATGTTGCCTATAAAGGAAAAGCTCACTTTCAAAAGTTTGGTTACTCTCCTAATCAAACCAACCTCTCTCAATTCACTTGCTTACACACTGATGCAAATTGATGTGGTAATGCATAACATAGAACATCAATCTCATCATACTTAATATTTTTCGGTGGCAATCTTATCTCGCGGACATCCATGAAGTAAAGATCAATAGCTTGATTGTGCTCTAAAGAAAGATAGACACAACTAACTTAACTTATGTGTTTGCTCAAATTAATCGAAGAATTACGGGTCCCCTTGTGACTCAATGCAATAATATAAGATCAACTTATTTATGCTAAATTTTGTATTTCATTGAGGATGAAGCATATCTTTGTGGACTCAATGCAATAATATAAGATCAACTTATCTTTCAAGCAATATGGAAGGTAAATCTAAGGTTAACGCTTCAATTTCGTGGAAAAGCTAATTAATAAAGTTTTGTTCAGATCTTGTGTTTAATGTAATGAAATACTCCACCATCTCTCATATCGGCTACGAGGAATCTAACGTTGGTCGATCAATTACTCTAGATTACTAACACTTTACACTTACAAGAGAGAAGGTTAGGTGGGTGCCACAATTGGTTTGTTATAACTTTAGATTACTAACAATTGGTTTGTTATAACTTAAAAGCAACAAACATTTATATTTTTAGTTTTAATCAAAATTAAAATTTCATTAAAAAGAATAAATATTGTTCATAGTTTTCAAACGTTAGCCCAATAAAAAGAACTGAAAGACGGGGACTTTTTACTAGTATAGAATAGTAAAACTATGATGGAGGGACCAAAATTGTCGATTAAGCAAAATGATGAAAATAAGGGGATTAAAAGTGTAATTAAGTTTTTATTTTTTTTTTTAACACAAAAAACCTATGTAAATGCTGAAAAAAAAAGAAAAACAGAAACGCAAACGCCCCCCGCTCCTCACTGCAATTTCATCTCCCCTTGCACATGGCCGCTTGAATCCGACACCGTTATCGAATCCGACAACTGTCGAATCTGAACCAGCCGCCCAATCCGAACAAAACTCACAACTTCGCCGCCGCCAATCACCCTCTCCGCCGTATCACAGCTAGATATTCGTTCCATATTGCTATTTTCCTTTCTCCTCGACAATGTTTCCTCTTTTTCTGAAAAATCTCTCCTTTCTACCTTCTCTTCTTTCTCGCAAGGTTTTAACTAGGTTTAAAGGGCGTGAGTTCTCATCATTTTCTTCTCCTCCCGAGGTTTCAGTATGGTGGCACCTTGACAGCTGTCCCGTGCCCTCTGGGTTTAGCTTTTCCAAGGTAGCCGTTAGAGCCAACGGGATTATGGGTACAATTCATATTCGCTTATGGTGATGTCGACAAAGAGGCTCTTAATTCAACCAACATTACTCTACACTCCTTTTCCGACGATTACCCTTTTTTCATTCACAAAAGATATAAGGGTTCGTTCCTTTTCCTCTCTATTGTTCTGTTCATGTCAAAATTCATCATGTATTATTTGTATAACCATTTTTTTTACAACTTTCTCTCTTTTTGTGTTAATACTTCATTTTCTTTGTAAAATTTTAGTTGTCTCAAAAGACTCTTTCAAATAATAAATAGCTACTATATTGTTGCAGATACAAAGAACAATGCCTATAAGCATTTTCTTATGGATCTCAATGATTGGGTTTCCACAAATCCTCCACCACTACACCTCTTTTTGATAATTGGTAAGGAAGAATTCTCTAGCAGTGGCATATTGCACCGGTTAAGAATGTGCAACTACAATATCTTGCCTGGAAGCAACTATAATGTGGGAGTGGTCTTCCATACTCAAGGGGGATGACCTTACAGGAAAACATTTCAACTATCCTCCTGATGGTCCCACTTATTCATGGTATGAAAACTCAAATGTGCCTCTTGAAAATCCCTTTTCAATTGTTGAGTTGCACACATCTTCACAAAATTCGGAGGAGATATACAAACCTACCTTGGACATAAAGTTAAGTCAAGCTTCAAAATCATTTTCTAGGCAGGTTATGAAAATATTGTGTTCGCATCCAAATGGGATCTCCATAGGAGATCTTCGTGCAGAGTTGACAAACTGTGATATGCCTTTGGTTAAACGTTTCTATGGAAATAAAAAGTTTTCCAACTTTCTAATATCTATATCATATGTACAACTCCAGTATTTAGGAGGGGATAATTTTTGGGTGTGTTTGGTCCCATCAACGACATCTGCTGTTAAGAATAACCAGAACGATGGTGCCGCAACTCAAAAGTTGCACAATGACGGTAAAAATATGGATAGAAGTGCAGATGGGGTTCCCAAAATATCCTCATCGTGTGTTAACAGCGACGGTGATGATTTAAAATCATTCCAATCTATCCCTTCACAAGGAAAACCTCTCGGGGAACACGCTGATGGTAAATCATCAACTCCTTTGTTCATGGACAGTATTGTGCATCAGCCTCCAAATGAGTTGCAGAAAAAATCTCTGGAGGTGGATGTGGCCCGTGCACCATTGCCGCAGATTCAACTTCTTCCAAATGACAACAATATTTCCAAAAAATCTGACAATGACGTTGTTAAGTCTGATGATGGAAATCCTGAAATTCTTGAAAAAATAAACCCTTCACAGAATCCCTCTACTTCTAATGATTGCACCACATTGAAAAACAACCATGAGATTCCAACCAGAAAGGAGGTTGATGAAGTTTGTCGTAGCCCATTTACTTCAACTTTCTGTAGTTGGATTAGTAGTTGGTGGACATTTTGGAAAAGCAATGCCAAGTCTGAAATAGACCATAGTGCTAGTCATTTTGAAGAGCCCAAGTCATCAGAACTGCAACAGGATCTTAGTCATCCTCTGCAACCTCATTGGGATAACTTTAAATTTAGGGTTGCAGTATGGTGGGACTTTGACAGTTGTGGCGTCCCCTCCGGCATTGGCTTTTTGAATGTAGCACCTTCAATTATGGGAGTTCTTAGAGCCAACGGGATTAAGGGCCCAATTCATATTGACACTTATGGCGATGTTTCTCAACTTTCACAGATCAAACAAGAAGCACTTTTCCTATCCGGCATTGTTCTCCACCACATTCCAGGTTCTTTTTTCTTACCTTATAACTAAAACTATTACCATCGGCATTTTCAGTTCTATTGTTTTTCTTTCTTTGCTAGAAATTAAGGGGTGTATTGGTTTTGGATTTTATAGGACTGTTTTATTAGGAAATAGATTTTAAAAGACTTTGGAGGAATTTCCCGAGTTTTAAGACTCCGCCGAGCTTTCAAAACATTTTTGTTTCGATTTTGCAGGATTTGTATCATAAGAATTTATATGATTTAAACGGATTTTTTGCCTTACGAGATTTGACAAGACTTTGATGATTGCTAGCATACATTCAAAATTTAAGAGAATCAAAGACAAAAATAACAAAAAACGATAATGTTGAGATAAAGAAAAGTAAAATTATTACAATTATTATTTATTTCACTGCAACTTCATAGTTTCAAAAGCAAGCGTAAAAAGATTATTATGGCATAACCCAATTACATCAAAAGAAACTTCATCAACAAAATTAAGAGAAAACTTATTAAGATTATTATTGCAATAGGATTTTACTTTTTTATTTTATTTTATGTGATCCTTATACTTTTTGTTTTTCAATTTTTTTTATCATTGATCAACATCTCTATATGATTACAATACCAAGGGTAAAAATAATGAGAGCACCTAACAAAGTTTGCTGATAGCGAGATTAAGAAATTGAGAGCAGAATCAAGAGTTGTAAAAGAGCAGTTGCTGATCACATTTTTTGCAATACATAGGATAGGAGTTATAATGATGGATAAACTTTGAGTAGAAAAAGGAAGAGAGAGATAGAAATACTCACTTGAAGAGGTCTACATGCAGGGAATGATAGAGTTAAAAAGTCCCATGAGTTTAGGTGGGATTGTTTGATGGGTGGAGTGTTTATAGATTGTCTACAAGCAGGGAATGATAGAGTTAAAAAGTCCCATGAGTTTAGGTGGGATTGTTTGATGGGTGGAGTGTTTATAGATTTTCTACAAGCAGGGAATGATAGAGTTAAAAAGTCCCATGAGTTTAGGTGGGATTGTTTGATGGGTGTAGTGTTTATAGATTGTTCTTTGTGAATAAGAGAGAAAAGAGAGACATATGCTAAAAACTATGTCTGAATAACACTACGGAAGGTCTATTATATAGGAGATTACAAAAGGAATATTCTACATAATATTTTATCCTAAGTAACTTAGAGAGTAAGCTAGAATATATTTACAATGTAAATATAATTGTTTACTATTTAATTAAATAATAACGGTACTAAAAAGTCTTGTACAAAATCTATTTAGTAATGTAATTCCTCAAAATTCCGTGTTTTTTTTCTTTCTAATACCGACGAATTCTTTTTTAAGTTGTAAAAAGTCTCGAATACAATTGAGTTTTGTGAAACTCTCTTTAAAAAATCTTGAAAATCCTAATTGAATATCATAGGATTTGTTATATTATATAAAAGTCCTGATTAAATACCGCAAGATTATTTAGTCCAAAAAAGTTTTTTAAAACTCCATTCTAATACACCCATATCAAGAATCAATTTTTGAAATGTTGAACATTGCTCTTTAGTTATCACAATTAGATAGACGACTTTTTTGTAGTTTGAATGTAGTGTCCTTGTTTGTTATGGAGCTTGGTTCTTAAGGTTTGAGATGGATGTGCAGCTAACAAATCAGTTTTAGAATCTTGTCCATACGACGACTTACTGAAATGTATCATTCAATCTTATCTACTTTATCTTTTAAAATAATAATGACCTTTAACTACTCTGTTACAGGTGGAAAGAACAAGAACAAATGCTTTGCGGATTGGTTTTCTCAAAATCCCTCACCCGGACACCTCTTTTTGATATCTGGTGATAAAGACATAAACTTCTCCTGCATATTGCTTCGAAACTTTCATAGGAGGAACGACAACATCTTGCTTGCATGTCCAGGAAAGGCTGAAGGTTGTGTCAGCATAAGAGCATTTATAGTATGGCAGTGGTCTTCAGTGCTCAAGGGGAAATATCTTACTGGAAGATATTTCTGTTATCCTCCTGAGTGGTATGCTAAGGCACGGGCGCCTCTTGAATATCCTCCAGAGTGGTATAGAAACTGGAAGGTGCATCCTAAAAATCCCTTCTTAGCTGCTGAGGAGCCCACATCTTCACAAAATGCAGAGATCCATATACCTTCCTCGTTTTTTGGTGAAGATCAAAATGTGTGTTATAGGCCGGTTAGGGAGGTATTGAGTTCGTACCCGAACGGAATCCCCGTTGGAGAACTTAAGATGAGATTGGGTATTCCTGGAGATACTAAAATGTTTTCCCAAGTGATAGCATCTATACCACAAGTACAATTTTGTATATAGGAGATGATAATTTTTGTGTACGTTTGATCCCATCAACAACATCTACCGTTAAGAAGAAGAAGCAGAGGGTTGCTGATCATTCAGAAATGCGTGTGTTATTTTCTACTGATTCTTTTGGGGATGATGTGGAAACTTTTGTTTTCTCGTCTAGAGGATCACGTCTTATTTCCCGATCAAGAAGCAGGTTTGCTAGTTTTGTAGTTCTTTTCTTCATAACTATCCCTTTCGCTATGCAATATTTTTTATGATCATTATGTAGCTACTTGTTGAAGGAATAATTCAATAGTAATAATTTGCTACATGTTTTATATGTTGTCAGGGAGGATCTGGCTCATAGATTACAAAGGCATGGACCCATGATTTTTATGTCTCTCACCGAAAATGAAATCCTTCAATTGGTGGAATTGTTGATAACAAAGTTGAAATGGTTGAAGGAAAGCCCCTCTGAAGTATTTCCTTTTATTCTAACTCAATCTGTTGGGCTAACTACGCCCTAACTATGCCTACTTTATATGTGAAAGAGCTGCTAATTGATGGTACATGGCGCATAATTCTTGAGATCCGTCTTTCTGCTAATTGATGGCACATGGCGCAGAATTCTTGAGATCCGTCTTTCTCATCCTCTCCCTCTGTTTAGTGAGCTCGATAAGTTAGAGGACTAACACTGTGTTTGGTAGAGTAGAAATAGAGAAGAGAGAGTGAAGGAAGAGAGAAATTGAAGAGAGAGTGAAGTTCTCCTGTTTGGTAGTGAAGAGAAATAGGGGAGAGAGACTAAAAACATTTGGACCCCACACAAAATCCTTTCTCCCCAAAGTTGAGAAGAAAGTGAAGGAGATTAGTAATATTTTTGTGTATTCCTTTTATACCCCTAGTCCAATTTCGTTAATTTTGTGTCTCTTATGATGTCAGTTTTTTTTCTTCCACCGTTAACTTTATATAATTTGAAAGTGAATTTAGGAGAAGCTATTATTCTTTTTCATCAAGGGTAAGCTATTTTTGGTATTCGTAATTTTTTTTGTTGTAGGTGTATTCATATTTTATAATATGGTATTTTGCTATTTGGCAAATGTATGTTCCTGTTGATTTTTAAAAATTTATCAATTATGTTGAATTAAAATAAGTAGTTGAATTAATTAATTAATTAAATGAATTTAAATAAAAGAATTCAATTAATTTGGTTGGAAATGTTATATAATGTAGGGGCATTGTAGTACTTTTCAAAATAAGCAATACATCTCTCTTCTGTATTTCTTTTCCCTTTCTCTTGTAACAAATAACCTCTCAAATCTACTCTATTTCTCACATACTTCTCTCTTCTCAATCTCCCTCACCTATTTCTCTCTCCACAACTTCTCTTTCAAACCAAATACACTCTAAAGGATCAATTAAACCAATAAGATACTACATTCCTTAAAGCAAGATTTAAGTACTTTAGCTTTGAATTAAATTTTGTAACAAGTTTCAGAACTTGTTCTGCATTAAAGGCTATAGCCCAATATATGAAAATAAATCATAAGAATAGGTATAAAAAACCCTTTTGTCAAAAAAAAAAAAAGTATAAAAAACCCTTTTGAATTTGAATGAGAATTAAAAATTAGTTGTCCAATCCTTTTATTTATTCTGTTCCTGCCCCTTAGTCTTTTACTAATGTTTTGTTCAAATATAGCTATATTGCATTTCTGATTTAATTAGTTATTTTCTACAAATGCTAGATATCATATTTTTTCGTGAGCTACTTTAGAATGCAAAACAAGAAGAGTATCATTTTACCCCTACTGTAAAATCATGTATTCCTCTTGGGTTACATCTTACATGTAAGATTTTTTTGGCTTAAATGCAATTTTGGTCCCCCTATTGTCATAATTGTTAATTTTTCATGCCCTTCTTTTCAAAATTGGATAATGGAAGAGTGTGAAGTATGTATAAGAAAAGCTTCGTCTCTCCAACAAACATGTTCTCTCAAAAATGTCTAAATTTTTTAAACGACCAAATTGAAAATTGATTTTTTTTCATCCTCAATATTTTTTTCTTTTTAAAAATATTTCCAACAATATTATTGGGACACCCATCATGGTTGTTCTACGAGTCACCCTATGTAAATAAGTGATTTACATCGTCAATACATAGAAATTAAACACTTGATTAATATTACAAGTCCATTAGAAAATACTATAAACTCACAAGTCCAAGTTACTCTAGAAACATCAACACATTTGCGTCAAGAAAAAAACAAACATCAACACACAGTTCACGTCATATGTACCATCTTTGGCCCGAATTTCTGCATGCTCAATAAATGTACAAGATTAGATGCAGAGACAATTTAAATAAGGAAAATGTTAACGAGTGCCCCGGGGGCACTCTTTAAGCACTTTAAATAGTAAGTTTTTAAACGTTGTGCATTGAATGAATGCATTGAAAATTGTAATAGTTGACTTTTTAAAAGAATAATTACTAAATATGAGATGCTTACAAAGTGACCCGGAGGCACTCGTTAACAAGACCCTTTAAATAAACCATCCATTTTTTGACTTCAACTTTACATCATATGCAAATGCCAGGACAATCCTTGGAGTGTTTCCTCCTGCATTTCTGGTTCGCAGCAAACGTTTTAGTGTCTATGCGCTTTAAGTTGAGATCCTGCTTGTTCGTCGTGTAAAACAAAGTTACTGATTATTATTATTATTATTAAACAAGAGATGTGATTTTCTATAAGTGGGAGACAGCAGCCATACCTTAAAATATTTATTTGCCCGTTCATAATCTTTCAATTCCATCAAGCACGATGCATTGCCCAGATTACAAGAAAACCTCAAGCTAACAATTTCCCTATCCTCATCGGGAAAAGAAGTATCATACTTCATAAACTTCAGAGCCTACATTACGGTTTCAGTTTCAGAAAAGATACCTGATAGAACCCGCAGAATGAACAAGGTAATTTTGTATATTACGATCAAATGATGAATATGAGCGTAGAGGCTCTACAAGGGTGGAATAACGGAATGAGAGATAAACAAGAGTCAAAGACTCCTAAAGAGAGCACTATGCTCCTAACTAAAGAAACTCTAGTAACCAACTCTAATGATATTTCAGAATGCCTTCTCCACTACCCATCCCCTCTCTTTTATCTCCGTACTCACATGAAATTGGTGCACAAGTCACTAATCTATGAAGCACGGATCCCTCTAGGATTACATGTGTTGCGGTGTCCGACACGCCTATGACACTCGTACGACACGTGTCAGACAAGTGTACTAAATAAATGTTTTTCTCCTTTATTTTAACACTCCTTGGACCAGTGTCCAACACCTATATAAAACTTATACTCCCTCCGTCCCATTATAAGTGAGTTTTTTTGTTCATTTCACACCTATTAAGAAAAAGTGAATAAGTGAAAGAAAGAGAAAATTGGTTCTGAGTGTTTTGTCATTTATTGATGCATTCTTCCTTATCATAAATGCAAAGTAGAATATATTGAATTAGGAGTAATGAAAGTAGTATTAATTAGAGTTATAATTGGAAAAAAGTAATTAATATTGTATTGAAAAGTGAAATGATTCAAGTTTTTTTGGACAATATTTTTTTGCAAATGACTCACTTATTATGGGACGGAGCGAGTATGAGACATGTCAGACAACTCAAACAAATGTCTAATTTTTTTTTCTATGCTTCCAGACATAGTATATTCAAGAGTTAAAGACGTGCGGAAAATGTTGATCAACGAAGAGCTATAAAGTTGATTACAATGTGTTTATATTTTTCGATAGTAGATGGATATTAAAGGCCAAATACTATTGTAACTTGTTATAGACCTTTTTTTAATGAAATAAATTGCTCAAGTTAGATACATATGTGATTCTCAATTTAGATCTTTCATAAATAAATTAGTATACAGGTAGCAGTGTCGGTGTCCTATGTTTTTTACATTAGCGGTGTCGACGTGTTAGTATCGGGTGTTGTGTCAGATATCCGTGTCGGAGTCACTAACTAACTTATTATCTCACTAGCCCCAGCTTTCTTCACCTCATGCACTCCTAGATGTTGGGCTTATGCAGATTTTTCCTAATGCTTAGCTCATCACGTGGACCATAGGCTTAAGTGCCCTATCACACTGTAGTGGATGATGGTGAAATATATTAATGTAACCTGGTTACCTTCTGAAATCTTTTAGAAGCTCTTGCATATTCAGCAGCATAAACTAATGCTATGCCTTCTTGTCGTTTCTCAAGAGCAGCTTCTATCTTCTCTTTAGTGTTCATGTCCGATACCTCCTTAGCCTAAAGCAAACAATGAACCAAGGTATAAATGCATAAAGAAAGTTGCAATGGTATCCAACCAATAATTATTTGAGAGACAGAAGTCAAGAAAAAAATACATCATTCTTACTTAAATCCTGCTAACCGTTGTCCTAAAAACACTTTTATTTATTTATTGAAAAGTGTAAAGTTTAACACTGCTAATCAATGCTACATTATTTCTAAGGAACCTTAACCATAACAGCCCTATAAACACAGTTAAGTATTTGACTTTTATTTTTTATTTTTTTTGGGACTGGAGTTCAAACCCCGGTCACGGCGTCCGACCTAGCAATTTGGGCATTCTTGCTAAACCAGGAAGATGGCAACCAAACAACAATCATATTTATGTCAAGAAATTCAATTTAGGTTTGACAATAGATACAGATTATAAATAATGAACACAAATGAAAAACGGTACAAAAATGAAAAGAAAAAATACCAGACTTGGCAATTGAAGTAAGTAGAATAAAAATAAAAGGCAGAACCCTGCTTTGTTAAACACCAGTTGCTAGTGTTCCTTTTCAATAATAGAATTTTAAAAAACAACAATGAAATATGTCACAATGCACAATTGCTAATTATCATCAAGTTATTTATTTACCTTTACGAACGATACTAGCTCAACCTCATAATACACGGTTGAATTAGGAGGAACCACTGCCAATTCCTGCTGAGAC
>Ga0228710_1002353_pt1 | contig 29747 bp, 13 predicted proteins | sample MedpolnodulmetaG_FD_177995 | JGI IMG/M metagenome (GOLD analysis project Ga0228710, IMG submission 177995) | Root nodule microbial communities from Medicago polymorpha collected in Santa Monica, California, United States - pink nodules | ecosystem: Host-associated > Plants > Roots > Nodule...
CTATCAACTTGCTCCGATCGTTGTGCTTCGCTCTTATACTAGAACATCAACAACAACTCCCACTTATTCAAAGTCAAGCAACTTATCAAACATAAAAAGTAAGTGTTTGCTTTTTTTTTTTTTTAAGAAGTAAGTGTTCATAATCCCTTGACATTCACATCGTTAGTTTTATATTACATGTTTTGACTCTGAATATAGTTTAGACTAACTTTAGGTGCAATGTGGTGATTTAAAAATTGAAATAACACAATGAGTTGAAAATGTATATTTTGCACTCCAAGTATTTGATGAAATGTCTCACTCTACATAGACGCTTGCTTGGCATGGAGACCATGGCTGGCAGCGCACGTAGAGACAGAGCGGAGTTGAACCCTCCTCTTAAATAAGGACTTGGGCATAAGAACGTCGATGGGGAAGGAGCAGGTTGTTGACCCTATGCAGGAGCAGTATTATGAGCCTTATGAGCAGCACTATGAGCCTGAGGAGTAGTATAAGGAGGTTCAGGCCGATGATGAGCAAGCAACATGATTCATCGGTACCCCCACCGACATTTGTTGCCTTTGTTGGGGTCCTTCTGATTTATCTCTACTTCCCTCATTCATAGATCATGTTGACCAGAAGATCTAGACGGACGTTGATGTAAGTGTGATTATATTAGTTTATAATTATAATGTTTTTAACTTTCAGGTGTTTATTATAGTTTATATTAATTTAACTTTAGTTTTTGTTTTTGTATTTTAGAGTCACGAACGTGTACTCTGATGCATCAGACATGTGAAGGAGATAGAGCACTTACACACTCATCTGACCATCTGAATTGGTTATGGAATCAAGTTATGGCTTCCGATCTTGTCCCACTATTTACGACATTGTTCCACAATATGGGTCATGTCATGTGTTCAACTTTGTCTGAGAGGTGGCATCAAGAGACTAACAGATGAAGCATATTTTATTTATTTGTATGATAAAGGGTGTCATGTCCCATATATATTTGATGAGATCCATATGAATTTTAACGAATATAAAATTTGTTGAAAAATGTGTGATAAAGAGTAATATGTTGCTATTAATAATATTCATAAGCCAAGAGTGTAATCAAACTTTTGTGAAAATAGAAAACCTCACAAGTTTGTCACAATGTTGCATGGTATCCATATCCTTTCAATATAAGTAGATGGCAACACAACTTTTGTAGAAATGCTCTTGCACAAATGTATCGAAGATACTGATGTTAGATGATCCAATTAAGTGTTCAATTAATCAATCTTACAACTTAACAGAGAAAGGTGATATATCTAACATTGAACATTTATTTCGGTAAAGCAAATATTCTGTCACAATTGAAAATGAACAAAAACTTGAACATGTCACGGTTGTATTGAAAATATTAAAGACAATCTTTATTCAATCCTTATTTATGAAGACAACAACTACTAGGATTTTGTGCTCTTCTAGACATAATTTCAATCAAGTGCTGATCTTAATGAGCGAGTGAAATTTTCAAGTTCTTTCAATCCCTCTTGAGGAGTTTTGGCCTCACCAAGCAACTTCACCATAGCACTCCCAACAATTACACCATCAGCTCCCCATCCAGCTACCTGTAACAAATTATTTGATTAACTAGTTATTTAACCAAATGTCGTTGCTGCGTAGCTCAAGTGATTGAACTATAAAACTCAAAGTGGCTTGAAAATAATGCCTAAAGTTCAAACTTTGACGCTAACTATATACTAACGAATAATATATGACTATTAAAGAAATTATTACCTGTTTCACCTGCTCGGCTGTTGATATCCCGAAGCCAACTGCTACTGGCTTAGTTGTTGCCTTAATTTTAAAAAAGGATCAATAAAGAGTGTAAATATTAAGATTCACTGACTAAATTTGAGCTGGATTTGGGTTTATTGCAATCTACCATCATAAGATTAGAGTCGTTGGATGAAGATCGGATGAGTATTTTTTTGAATTTAAACATAAATTTAGAATTCGAGTCGTTTAATCTATATCTATAACGACTTTCAATCTCATGATTGTGTGTCATATTTTTGCAGCATTGAATCCAAATCTTGTTTAAGAAGACAAACCTCTTTGATTTCACGTAGAAGTGCCTGGACTTTATCACTAACAGATGCTCGAGTTCCAGTGACCCCCAAAGAGCTTACCTGTACATCAATTAAACAAACATGGTAAATGCAACTTAATTTTGGTGACATGTTATCACTATCACATAAACTATATAACATGTTTGAAAAAAAAACTCTTGTTCTCGTTTCAAGTTCAAAAATTAAAAGTATATGTTTGAAGACTTAAACAAAACATGCAGAAAAATAACCAAAGTTAGCATAATTGGCACAAGCTCTTACAAGATAGACAAATCCTTCTGCACCATCAACAATGGCTTTCATTCGGTTTGTCGGAGTGGTGGGTGTTGTGAGGAGTACCTTCATGACATCAAAGAAGCAAATGCACCAAATCGTCATAATCAAGTATCAACAATATAATGAAGTATATATCCATTTGAAATCCATAAATTAACAAAAAATTAGCTTGGCAAACCAGTTCAATTCCATTTTTCTTAGCTTCGGTCCTTAAAAATTCCGACTCCTCCAGAGGAACATCAGGGACTACAAGCCCTGCATACATATCAGAGACAAAATAATATCATCACCAGTAATGAAGTACATCGCACTACTAGAAATTCGGTATATATAGACACATTTAGTGACTAGTATATATATTTTGGTCTCTGTAGCATCCCATTAAACGACTTATTTTTCAAACCGGTCTCTAAATTAATCGATAAACATACTACTTTTATGAAAATTGACTAAACCACTAGTCGTTATTGTCAATGACCGATTTGTGAAACCATTACTTAAGTTGAGTCTCACCATGAACACCAGTGTCTCTTATAATGGACATAAATCTCTCAGTACCACGCTTCAGTATTGGATTGTAATAAGTAAACAATGCAACTGGAGTAGATAATTCTGGAACAACCTGAAAAATCAATCATTCAGAATGTCACAAAAAATAGTTTTAACTAGATAACAATGCACACAAAAATGAATAGTGTGACACAGATGAATACTCAATAAATGGAAAATAGTTTCATAAAATCCTACCTCCTTCAACATATAAATAATTGAATCAAAATCTGTCCCCCTTGCTAAAGATCTTGTAGAAGCAGCCTGAAAAGAAAGACACATCAGTTTGAGAATCATTAAAGACAGTGATAAATTATAATAACATCAGCAGTATAGAAAAGAAGAAAGAATGGAATTAAGAAACCTGGATAACAGGACCATCTGCCAAAGGATCCGAGTACGGAACACCAAGCTCAATAACGTCAGATCCACATGAATCAAGAACTTTCAGTGCTTCTGCTGTGGTTGAAAGATCAGGATCACCAGCTGTGATGTACGGGATCAATGCCACCTTCACACAAATATGATTATTAGAAAATAATAATTTCAACTCATCAGTAGTATTTGAATTCATAATTTCATTCATATCTATGCAAATAAATTAAGTTGGCATGGTACAAAGTATGTATAAACATAGTTACTAATATATTATATCCTGACAATATTGTTAATCCATGATGTACATACACTTCATATCGAAGGTCTGTTCAGTGTCCAATATTGACGCCATATTACAATTAATCAATTTCATTTTCTTAAATATTATTACCAATGTAAGTGTTGGTGTTGTGTATGGTGTTTGTGCTACATAAATACTAATCCACTATAACTAGGCAAAGAAAAGTTATTGATTTGTAGAAGCATAGAAAATAGAATAATTAAAACAATATGTATAGTACAACTATTCAAGTTATTCAAGTTGAAGAGAAAACATGACATGCATTGCATGGAACCAGAAAATAAAAATATAATAAATAAGTACACTCACTTTTCCTTGTTTCTTCAGATTGTTGAATGTTTCTGAGATGCTAATCGCTTCAATACTCCTGGTAGCACTAGCAGACACCGAAGTGTATCTTTTAATTGAGATTATTGTAGCTTTCTTGGAGGAAACCCCGACCTGAAAACCGGTTTCAGGTTTCTTCAATTGCAAGAAGCAATGTGATTTCAATGCAATGGCCATGAGAACAATTTGTCTTCAATATTCTACAGAAGAATTGCACAAATCACCACACAAAAATATTAGATTAGAATGAGAAAAATCAAATTATATAAAGGATATATTAATTAGTTACAATGTATTTAAATTGAAAAATGTTAAGTATGGTTAAATACAATGTAAATCAGATGTGAATGCGTTTTGTAACGTTGAAGAATGAATCTCATCTTTTTATTTTCTTCATTTTCTTTCCTTTTATTATATTCCACCTTAAATGAATTTTGCTAAAAATGGGACAAAGTCTAGGTACAATGTAGGTCTTGTAAAGATGGTTAAAGTTCAATTGTTTTTCCTCCTCATAAATTTAGTTTTGTGGATTATTTTTGAAGAAAATATAAATTGGTATAGTTATGGTATTTATTTTATGGGGGCTGCTGACTTACATCCACCGAAAAACACTAAGATGCAAGTTAGCAAGCTACACCCACCTAAAATTATTAAGGTGCAAGTTAGCAATCTACACTCACTTGATTATTTACACTCATTTTTATAAGTATTATTAAAATGCAAGTTAACAACTTTCACTAATTAATTTACACCCATTTTCATTATTCCAAATATTGTTTCTTTAAAAGTTTGTCTTTATTACATGTTTTGTACCTTAACCATGTCATTGTCTTTTTTGTTTCTTTTTCTAAGGATCTTTTTTAAGCTAGTTACAAAATTGCACTTCTATTTAAAATTAATTAGAATATAAACAAAAGGGTGTTTTAGTAAATTATAAGTGTATGCAGCTTTCTAACTTGTATCTTAGTGTTTTTAGGTGGGTGTAAGTTAGCAGCCTTATTTTATTTAGTAAAAAATCATTTAAATAAAGATATTTATTTATATATTTTAATTTAATTTCTTAAGAAGGGATATTTTATTTTAATATTTGTGTAGTCAAAATATACATTAAGTCATATCTTTTTTTGCTGAGAAATTTAATCATATATTAAAAAAATGGTTCCGGATAAAAGAAGGTTGTATGTATCAGTATTTTTTTTGTTATTTCCTCAGAAAAAAGATGGATCAGTGATTTTTTTTAAAGGGAGTTAATTTTTTGGTTTTAATTTTTAAAAGTATTATCGGTTAATCATGTTTTTGTGAAGAAATTTTTTCTTAAGGTTAGAAGGGCAATAGCTCCTGTTTTTGAATATATTTTTTTTTAGGTGAATGATTGTTAAATTAACATCACCACCGATTTAAAGGTAAGTTGAAGAATTGTCGTAAGCGTGCCTTACAAATCCGTATTTTTTTGTTTGTTTGCACAATCCTCCTTGCTGAGTGAGATGGCCGCAAGGCGGATCCACAAGGGAAAATTTGGTTTTTTGACTGTATGATTCAGCCTTGCGCGTGCTATAAACAATCTTGGAGACGAACATATATTTATGTTAAACATCGAGTTTTTGGCACAATTTACAAGATAGAGTGTATGAGAGGCTTTGGAGGCTATACTGTTGATAAAAGAGGGAATTCTTAGGAAGTTAAAGGCTAAGAATTGAGTGCTTTTGTGGTAGAATCTTGGATCGTGAAACATTGTAAACACTTTCGTGAGTGAAAATCTTCAAATCTCTTGTTCAAAGGAAGAGACTGAGAATATTGTAGAAATTAAGGTTTATTGTTGAAGGTTGATTCTTGTATCTCTTTGAAAGAATCTTATTGATAAATGATTAGAGAGTTACTCTATCCCCGAGAATTGATAAAGGAGTAGAGAGCTAATCTCTCCCCGAGATGTAGGTCAATTTAGGTCAAACCAGGTAAACAAATTCTCGATGTTTTCTCTTATTCTTTTATCTTTATTTCTTTATTCGATTGTTGTTAGTTTCATTATTTGGATCATTTTAGTTTGTAGTTATCATTGATATTTGATCAACACATTATTTTCTTGATGTGATTTATTCAAATTCACAACAACAAAAGATAATTCCAAAATCGTGTAACTAACAATAAAATTCCTTACGTAAAAAAAAAAAAAAACTTCAAAATCCCTAAACATGTGTCATGTCAAATTCACAAAAACTTGAAATAAAAAAGAATGATATAACTAGCTTTGTGCAATTAAAACCAAAATTATAAATAAAATAAAAGTGTATATGAAGAAACAACACTTTTCCCATGTTGTGTATATATTTTAATTGAACATAAATAGATCTAGTTACAAAATGATCTTAATTTTATATATATCATATGTACAATCAAAATAGCATTGGCATGATCATTTCTTATATTTCCTTTTTCTTTCTCTCAAATATCTAAAATTTAGAAGCTTCTAGAAAGGCTTGAATTAAGAAATCAGGCCTCAAAAACTTTATGCATTCCAGATTTTGTGCTTTTGTTAATTTGTTGAGGTCATAAACATGCCAACCCTTTTGCTTCTGATCCTTTCACTATCTTCAGCCTCTTGCATGAGGATATAAACATGCTGCAATTAATAAAAACACACAATTATTAATTAATTTACTCCATGAAACCGAAAATATAATCAAAATCAAAATAAGTTAATTAAATTTAAGAACTTACTTCCATGGGACATCTCCAACTAGCATCCAATCACCATCCTTGTCTTCATAAGTAGGAGCATGTTCAGATCCATTGTATCCTTCTCTTTCTGAATATTCACCAAATGTACACTTAAACATATTTTCCAAAACCTTAAGAAGTTCTGAGTAACTCTTGTAAACTTTGAGATCTATTTTCCTCAAGTAAGGTGCACCAGCCATGCTCACTTTCACATACATTCCACTTCCATCTTCCACTTTATTTTGTTGTAAACTATTCTTCCTAAAAGATCTAATTGGTGGCCACCCAACAACTTGTACCCTGCAAATATTCATCAATTTAATTCATTAATAATATAATCCCAAAAATCAACAAAAGTTTATGTATTTAATATCCATTATTCATATGTTGATTATGTATGACTTACTTTGTAGGTTGGACAGTGTCTTGGTCATGATCACTTGTGGTTGTGGAATTAGAATCACCACTGCTCTTAGAAATGGACTCTTCTTCAACACTTGTTTCAGGTGAAAAAGATCTCTTGTTGCTTCTAACAATAGAACCACCATTGCATGATTGTTCATCATCACTTCCAGGCAATCCCAATCTTAATTCTGTGTCCTTGTGATTAATAATCAACTCTGTTTCAATATAGCTTCCCATTTCTTGATAATAATTAATTGTGCTACCTTAATGTCTATATAAATAAATTCACCTTCAAATCCAAATCCAAACTCTATTGATAAATTCTGAAATATCTGATTAATTCTTTGGAAATGTGAGAGAGAATTGATGATTGATGAAATGGAATGAGATGAGAAGAAGCTAGGTATCTCATCAATTTTATAGTAGCACATTAAATAAATGTAACTAACTTATTCTCATGTGGAGGATAATAAACCGACCATAATGTGTCACACGCGCTTAGTCAGCGACCAATAAGCTACTGACACGGCATTGTTTAAGGGTGTGGGACCTACTCCACACGGTGGAAAGAGTGATTGACATAGCGACAGGTGTGAGTGTATGTGACATGAAAGACAAGGAATAGCATGTTGTTTAAGGTAGAGGGGACAACCAAGGAACATGTAGAGTTAATAATGGATGGTGAATACATTGAACCACCACTACAGTACTAACTGACGGTTCAGATTGGTGTTGGGAGGTTTTAGTAATGAATCTAGGAGCGTTTTTTTGGTATTGGAAACAATGACATGTGATTGGGGGTGAGGGTCCTACGTGGATGTCCATATTGGATGAGCATTACCATGTGGATGTTGGCCTGTGGGTATATGACATGTGAGATTTGCATGTGTCTTGTTATTCCGGGTCAGACGTAGCGAGTCGCTGACTATACGCATTCATGCAATTTTGACTATAAGATTGAGATTAGACGGTCTAAAAATTAAACTTTTTTTTAATTTTTTTTTCAAGGGTTCTAAAATTTAAAATTATTGAGCTTGATATATCCCAATCAGATGGTGTTTGAGTACGTGACTTCGTGAGTTAATGATTGCAGGGATTACCATTTCCTTGCTCAACACCTAGCGATATGTTTTTTTTCTTTCGGAAAGAACTCTTTCTATATGTTTTCTACCATTTAAAAATTTCACAAAAGTATATGTTGTTTAGATTACACTGTAATATTATAGACTATTGTATGTCTATTATGAAGATTATATACTCATTTGATACATGTTTTGGTATGCTATCCAAATCGAATAAATCACTTTGTTTATTAATTTATTTGATCATACAATTGCTTTGATCTGAATAAGCAAACATATATCATTCTGATTTGTATATTCAGATTTGGATGATATGGTCTAATTGTTGACTTCAATTAGGAACCGCGATAATACATATGCTCAGCTCAAATCTTCAAAGATGTTTCAGATATTGAATAGAAGATAATGAAACAAGGATCTCAAAATACATGTTCTTGCAGATGCCTTACCGTGTAATGAAAATTCACTTTTAACGAAATGCCATGAGATCTATTTGGTATCATCATATAATTAAATACTAGTATTATACCAAAAATAAATAAATACTATACTATGTATACCAATAAGGTATCTAGAAAGTTAACAACATAACTCTAAAAAAAAAAGAACACGAGTTTCATAATAGTCATGGATTAAGTAGGTAGTCCAATCTTAGTAATAAAAATTAGATGTTGATTCAAAGATTAATCTCATAGCATACACGAAGGACTTAATTAAGTCTTAAGAATACCTTAGGACGCCAAGGAGTATATGGTTTTGAGGTCGAAATCTACCTCTGCAATAAAGACACATGTAGTTTCTTGAAGAGAAAAAAGAATAAAAAAATATTGTAAGGACCATAGAATACAATAGTAATAAATAAATAAATTAAAGGAAGTTAATATATTTTCATTTGATTATTGTTGCAAGGGTTAGATTGTAAGCAGTATTTTTTGTAGTTATTTTTATTTTTGTAAATGATCTGCTAAGTAAGTTCGTTGGGTTTAGATTATTTATCTATTTTACTTAGTAGCTCTTGTATTATTTTACTTAGTAGCTATGTGTAAACAAATTATGAAAACTCTTCATCAAATTATCGACTTTAATACTAATGTTGGATCATGATGAGGGGAGTCTGATGGATCATCTACATTAGACCAAAAGCAACAACACTAGTGATTTGGATATTATATCTTTATTCAAAATCTTAAAACATTATATTTATGAATCATTTCATTTATATATTGCTCAACACTCACTTTTCCATTCAATGTGTATGTAAGACATCTAACTCACCTCACACTTGCCACAACAAGTATCTCCTTGCTACTCAAAATCAAAATCATGCAAACAAAAACAGCCTACAACAACATATTTGGGAATATTCATTGATTGGGCTATATACCAAATTCATATAAATGCACGAAAAGTTTTCATAAAAAGCCAGTGAGGGCTGGCAAGCTCAATGATGTCTAATTAGTCCCTACAGCAACGTGCACATGGAGGGTATTCTAGTTCAATTCCCTCTTCTCCATGTTAGTTTGTTTTTTGCTGTACACTTCACCATGTTAACTCAACCAAATTTAGAAATTTCTGTTTTGTTTCACAATATTATTTAACTGATTAACATCACAGAATTTATCCAAATAAAAAATAATATCACAAAGAAAAATATACAAGTGCTTAAAAAATAGAGAAACTATCGTTAAATAGAAGAAAAATTAAATTGAATATACTAGTGGCAGCTTATGGAAGCACAGTAGCATACCCGTTACATTATTATATACTGATAGTGAAGTAATGTGGGACTAGAGTCACACGTGAGTTGTGAGGGAATTGTTATTGGAGCCTTTTAGGTGTTAATGGAGGTGGGGAATGAAGGCCCAATTTCAATTTTGTTGGGTAAAAGAATAGTTAGACCCCACTCTCACCCTCTCACTGTTCCATTGTTCCCGCTTGATGTCAAAGTATTCCATGTGATTGTCGATTGTTTAGGCCATACATTTGCCATAAGATTCTATCAATGCGCCTTTTTTTGAGATATAATGGCATGATCAGGCAGAACAGCTAGTGTGAAAGCAGTAGCACAGACAATTCTGCAATGATGTAACTCAATTCCAGCTTTTATGTATTGGAGCTAAACTACTGTTGATGCTCATACGTACATAGGTTCGTTTTTATACTCAATGAGATACGAACATGTGTTTATAAATGAGATAACAATTAATCAAGTAATTGAACTTGAGTGATTAATGAGTTCAACTTATCTTTTCGGAGAATATAAGCTTAATTATTGGATGAAACAATTCTTGACTTACACAACAACAACAAAGTGGTACAACACTCATACAATTTTGTAAGTATTGAATTAGGTCAAACTCAAATCCCCACATAAAATAAAGATAAAGTTTGAAATGAAGTTATAAAGATTGCCACATTTCCTCTTCAGTTGATGGAGCTACAAGTAAGATGGTTACTTCAAGCCTCAAAATAAGTTTTTTTTTTATATAACTAATAATATTAATTTTAATTTTTTTCTACCCATTTTCCCTCAAAGTATAAAGTTTCACTCCTGATTTTGCTAATAACTAATCAAGTAAAAAAGTCAATTGATAACAACGTGAATTCATTTAATATTTATTTTAGTTTTATTTAATGTTATAAAATTTTATTAACCTTTTTTTAACGAGCAGATACAAGCAGCAAGGTACATCATAAAAAGGTAGGGGTTAAGATGAGATAAGGAAGCTCTAACTATGTTATTATGAGATACTCTATTTGTTTGTCTCCCGACATAAAATACAAAATAATTACTTTGGGATGCTAATAAGGTCTTACAAACAGGGGCGGATCTAGACTTTAGGTATATGTGGAGTTAAAATTTCAAAGAAACAATAACGCAAACTATATTAAAAATAAGAAATAATATTATTTGATACAATACATTACAATGAAAATCGTCTAATATCCATTTGTCGAAAAATGAGCTAAAATGAGATCATCGTCTTCTATTCATCTGTTGAAAATGAGTTAAAATGATATCATTGTTAATTGTTAAAAGAACATCTATTTCTATATATAAGTTATAAGACAGATATTTAGCCACTGATCACCCATTTTGTTACATAAGTTACTCTTCACAACTTTTATTTCTGAAAAAACACGTTCAATACTTGCAGTTGCTACCGGCAAGAGTAAAGCCAACTTTAAAAGTTTATGAACCATATAAAATGTGTTGCACTTGTTTGTTTTCGCAAGTTGAATGCGTAACGCCACTTTCGGCACATCTATAAAATCATTTGGTTAAAACTCAATCATCATCAATAACTTGTTCACATCAAATGCAGCAAATGACTTTGCGGGACTTAAGCATGAAACACACTATAAAAGTTCAGTACTCTGGTGTTGCGTTTTATCTATTATAAAAAATAAAATAAAAGGAAAAAGCATGTGGAGCTATAGCTCCACATTGCCCCAACATGGATCCGCCCCTGCTTACAACTAGAGATTATATCTCCAAACTCATTAACATGAGTAGAGGTGGAAATAAATGGAGAGGATCTTGACCCGAAAATAATAGTAGCATCGGTAACTAGCTTACCATCAAACTCAAATATGACTGACTCAACCTTGATTGTCAGCGAAGGTTAAAGTTTCATAAAAGGTTTAGAACCTCAGCTTCGGAAGGGGAATAAGTATATAAAGAATACTTACCCATCTTTAAATGTTTCATTTTAAAGTCTGTGTTAGATCTCTTTACTTACCCCTTCCTACCGGGGCTTATTCTTTTACCAACCTTGAACACATTTCATTTTTTTTCACAAGCAAAATTTTATTCAAGAGAAGCTAGAGCACAAGAAGTGTCAGCCATCATATTTTCATTTGAAGGAGCTTGAAATTTAGAACCTCAACGTACATAACTCCTAAACCTGATTAATCTGTAACAACTACGATATCTTCTTATTACTATTTTTTTTAATATGGCTTAAAGTATTGACGTTCTTGTTGGACGATGCCTTTGACTCCCTGCTTACATGTGTTTGTGGAGTTAAAGTCAGATTTGGTCCCCACCTAATTTCATAGTCTGCGTTGAAAAGTCTTGATCAAAGACATGCTTGTTAATCGTTTTTCAACTCTGTTTTCAAAGCATTATCTTTGTATTTGGTTATAAAACTAATGGTGAATGTGTTCAAAGTACTAAGATTACTCGCTCATTCATTTGATAATTAATCAAGGAGACCAAACTATGACATAAAACCTAATTTTATTCATGAAACAGAACAGGTGACAACATGCTGGATCAATATTTTTGTATATATTGCCAAATTTTTAATTTATGCATGTGAAATCAAATAATGGATCTAGCTAGCTAGCTAGTGTATTATAACGTAACTTAATCAAATTCATTCGGTAGCTAGCCAAACCAGAGACATGTGCAGCAGAACTGACACAAACTGATCAATGTAATAAAACATTAGCTAAATTCAAGACCACAGAATTTAATCTCAGATTCTATGTACCAAGGGTATTTAAATTTCGAGATGGTTTAATCAATTGATGAAGCTTTTAGGGCTGTGTGTGTGCATGCACTTTTGGTATAAGCGTGGAATTCTCGAATTTGCAATTTGTCAAGGAGCCCTAGAAAGCACAATATATGGATCTGATCACGCAAGATCCAAGAAAATGAACAAATTTTTACGCATTGAAAAAAGAGGATTACTTACTTAAATTATAAGTGGCACAACCAAATGCTAATAATTTCTAAAATCAGTATTTTTATTTTTTTTAGAAGCTTAAAATCAGTAACTTGTTGACAAGTAAAATCAAACATATGCACCAACTAAAATGTCATAGGAAGTTTTGCCGAAACAACATATCAAGATGAAGCATTTGATCGATAATGTTGCTAAAATTTTGAGTTAGGTCCAATCCTGTAAAATTTAGATTTGGGATTAAAAAAAGCGTTGTTAAAACTTAGTGAAAAGTGGATGTGAGACACTGAGAGTTATGTATGAGTGGGGGGTTCCCTCTAGCGGCGCACATGGAATAGGGTTTGACACTAAAAAAGGCTATACATAAACCCAACAAACCCACATCAGCACATGGCGTCTTGTGTGGGGCCTCATACTTCTATCAAATGAATCTTACCACATGCATGTTGGCCCCCACTGTACCTACTCAACTTTCTACCTATTACCAATTTGAGGGGTTGGAGAAAAGGAAAAAGTGAAAAGAAATCAGCTCGCACACCATTTTTGGTATTAACTAACTAATTGCTTGCTAATGTACCTTTATTTCCTTATCTTGATCGAAGTTCACATGTTTGACCAAATAGCTGCTATTATATTCTTATTATTTAGAGATTCATATTCTGGAAAATATGATGTAGATGTACCTTTATAGCTAGGGAGTTAGTTTGTTATGCTAACCAATGATATTGGTGAGTTTTTGAAGTATTCATTACTAAATAGATATATAATTTTATTTGGGACTTTGCCTCTTTTCCTGTATGCGAGTAATGTGGGACTTCTATTTAAATTAAATATGTTGCATATTACATGGAGTTATCTTCAACACCGTGATTTCACAACATAATAATGCAACAAACCACAATATAATATACGGAGTAATCACATTAGGTTGTATATACCTTATAATCTTTGAAAATCCAATTATGCACTTGTATTGTTTTACACAATAGGTTAACAGATTTTTTACAAAATGAATTTCTCAGAGATTGTGTCTCTCAACTTGCATAAATAAGGATCACACTCATCCCACAAGTTAAAGGTCATTCCCCCAAACACAAGATTTCAATGTCTCAATATTCTAAAGCTAGCTCTAATTCCAACTGTGAATAAATTAGATTGTCCCTAACACAATCTTGGATACAATCTTCAGTTCCTATTTTTTTTTTCCTAATTGATTTACCTAAGATATTAAAAGAGAGGACATTTGAGGCAAATTATATTAGTGGACACGCTATCACACAGTAAAGTGTGTCTGTCAAAAATAATTGCACATCTATATACTTTATCAATGATAATATATGGACACTCATTAATTCTAAATATTTATTCAACACTTCATTTTTTCTCTATGTCTCTTCTTATAACCAACCAAACGCATCTACACATTACTCTCTCTATTTCTTTTTCTCTCAAGATGTATAATGGAAGTATGAGTGTACAAAAAACATTTTCCATGTACTTTTTTCCCTACAATTTCTATTGTGAAAACCACCTTTCGTGTCCCTTTCCCACATATAAAATATAGATATAATGCAAATGGCTCTTGCAAATATCATAGTTTAAGTTCCTCTAAGTTTTATTTTTAGCGATTGTAAATATATATATTTTTCTTTTTGGTCCTTATTGTTTTGTTTTAACCTTTCTGAAGTACTATGTCTAAAAATAATCCGGCTGGTGATTGTATGAAGTTGTGTTGGTACTTGATGAATTCTAAAACTCATTGGTCCTCAATTTTGAGAAGCAAATTTTTTCTACTAACAAGCCAGGAGCTTCTTACATATGACCGGACATTAAAAAAGTTTTCTTGACAATTAGTCAATCTAGTATTTGGAAGGTTGGTGATGGTAAACATGCATATATCCTTTTTAGAGTGATAATTATGTTAGTAAATGGTGAATGGATTATTCGTCATATTGTTCAACAAAAAACTCCCTTTAACTTTCTTCTAAAATTACGAGCTTAACCACCACATCTGGAAGGATTCAAACTCAATTCTCATGAGTTTCAAAGATTCTTATATGAACAAGTCTTCTGATACTCAACCTCTTCCTTAAGTATAGCTGATTTGATCTCCTGTTGTGCAACCTACTAAAACTTTGGGGTTGTGAATAATTTTTCATAATATCATTGTAACATATGGAAATTTAAGAAGAGGTTTTGTTTTGGTATCATTTTGTAGTTTATATAATCACATGTCTATGGAACTATTCATCAAGTCATCACCTCTTCTCTGAGTGCATTGGCTTTCCTCAACCATTGATTGCATTTTGGAACCTTTATTCTCCTTCTACTTTGTTGTCTATCTTGGATAGAAATTGGAGCTCCCAAGTCAAAAATCTTATCATTTCAGCTATTGCTAATATAGTTTGACTTATAAGTTATTTGGGGATGTAGGAAAATTGAAATTTAATAAACAAATGCTTAATCATGTTAACTCCAAAATTTACTTTCATGTCAACATTAAACTCCAAAGGTACACTGAAATCTTCTATACAAGACTTTGAAATTATATATATATATTTTAAAGTGGCTTGTCATCCTCTTTAAAATTGTCAATGAAATCTTTGGATGTCCATCAAACATTTAAAAAAAATGTTAATAAATGTCTTACGACATTTGTTAAGAAATCATTTATAGTAATTATATTTTAAAAGATATGTAGTCAATTTTCTAAAAAACTAAGGAAATATTGTTTTCAATAAAAAAAAGTTCTTTTTAGTTCATTAGCAAATGTCCTTCCTTACCTTTAGAAAAAGGAGAATGTTAACCAGTGTCTCATGAATAATAAATAGTTAAGCATCCAAAACAAACCGGTTTTAATGAAAAATTGTGTAATCATTATTTTATCAAAAATAACATTTTATATTTAGAAGACAAAATTTCTATTAATAAACAACCCTTGCGATTGAAATGATAAAACCCTAGGAGAGAGTGTGTAGGAAACAAAGTGATAAAAAGCAAGCCACATGGAGTGTCCACTTACACATCTTCCATTTAACAATCATAGTAAGATAACATCACTTTGTCGTCACCAAGCCCAACAAGTCCAGCTCACACATTCCTCCACGTGTAATAACAAACCTATAATTCCTACTAATAATTAAAAAACTTTATTAAAAAAGACAAAACGCACCATGCGTCCTTCTATTAATTCCCCTATGCTACACTATTATAGTTCCCCTTCCACCACTATTATTATTTCCACATAGCAAACAAATTATTCACTTTAATACTTAGAGAGAGAAAGAGTGATATATATAATTAAGAGAGTGAAAAACTTATCATGGAAGTTGTTAGCATGAAGAAGGAGAATATGGGATTTGAGGAAACTGAGTTGAGACTTGGAATTGGATTTCTTGGAAATAATGGATCAGCCATAGCTACTGAAGGAGTTGTAAGGAAGAGAGGATTTTCTGAGACTGAAACTGATGATGAGAAAACTACTATGGATTTGATGCTTAATCTTTCCTCTAAGGAAGCTACTGCTGAGGTAGATCCAAGTGATAAAACCACCAAGACTTTGCAAAAGGAGAAGACCCTTTTGCCTGCAGATCCTGCCAAGCCTCCTGCAAAGTAAGTAGTTTTTAATCAAATAGATTTTTTTTTTGAGGTGTTTTAATAAATATATATAGTTAATTAGCAATATATACTCTATATATCATTTACCAACCACTTATGTGGTAGAGTGACTTTACTAGCTCTGGTTACTTTGATAAGTAAAATAATTAAGTTTCCAAGATATATAGGAGGCAAACAAGATAAAAAATAAAGATGTGCAAACCAGTTCAGAACAAGTTATATTCAAATTAGGTCTCCACAAAGTTAAGAACACAAACTAGTTCACTACTGTATCATATTCAAATTCAAATTTGGTATGTGCAAGTTATATTCTCTTAACATATTCACCACCGTTTTTTTATTTAAGAAAGATGGTATTTTTTTCTCAAGTTTCTTAACTTTCATACTAAAGCTTGTAAATATAGCTTATAACATATGTACAAATTAATGGTGCTAAGCATGTATATCTATGTACGTGTGAGAAAAAGAGGCATATAGATCAGAAGATGGACTCGTGAGATTATGAAGAAAAAAAAAAGTTTTTGTCTAAAAAAAGAATTAAAATAATTTAATTCTTCTGAAATATGGTACGATTCTTGATTACATTGTGCAACATAAAAATGGAATGAGCATCTTTTCATGCTATAAATTTGTCCCACATGCCTAGTCAGTTATAGAGGCGAGAACAATTACCATTAAATTGCTTCGAGTTTGTGGTTATACTGATACATTATGTACTATGATGCAGTACATCATAGGAAAGTTTCTATTTAATTTCCTCATCAGTCATAGCATATCTTCTGCAGATTCGTAACAGATAACGTAGAATACTGGCTGAGTTTTTCTTTTAATATAAAAATACTGGTTGAGTTAACATTTTTTTTAAGGTTCCTATAAATATTGTCCCTTCCCTAAAAAAAAAAGTTCCTATGAATATTATAATGTTAACCAAACATTTTTTTTAAATACCTTAAAATAAAATTTACGAATGTTATTCATAAAAATAAATTTGAACAAACACGTATTTTATTTTGGATTAACGTTGTATATATGTGGCTTTACACCCCAAACAAATTATATATTGGAGTTATATAATTTCTCAAAAAAAAAAAGAAGGTTATATAAATAAACCATATGCTATGCACATGCGTATTGAGAACAATGTTATATGAATATGTAGTCTTAAAATAAATGAAATTAATTATGTATGTATATAGGGCTCAAGTGGTGGGTTGGCCACCTGTCCGGTCGTACCGGAAGAACATGCTAGCAATGCAAAAGAGTGAAAGTGAGAAGAACAGCAGCTCCAATTTCAATGCAATTACATTTGTGAAAGTTAGTATGGATGGAGCTCCTTACCTCCGTAAAGTTGACTTGAAAATGTACACAAGTTACTCACAGCTTTCTGATTCCTTAGGCAAAATGTTCAGCTCCTTCACCATTGGTACGTAATACATTCATTAATTATTAACCTCAATTTTACCTCATGTTGATATTGATCATTGATTAATGGTGTGTTTACGTAAGGCAACTGTGAATCTCAAGGAATGAAGGATTTCATGAATGAGAGTAAGTTGATGGATCTTTTGAACAATTCTGATTATGTCCCAACCTATGAAGACAAGGATGGTGACTGGATGCTTGTCGGTGACGTCCCATGGGAGTAAGTCAATCTTTCTACCTATTCTCATTGTCAATGATTCATTTTATTTTATTTTCTAATGGTAGTCAACGGTTGATTTTTTATTTTTATTTTAATGATTATAGTACATAATATATACACACACATCATTCCTTCAAAGAAAATATACACACATCATAAATTGTTAAATTATGTAGTAATTGATCATTTTTCGATCAATTATTATAGTTTCTTTTTTGATTCTTTTTTTTTTTAGATTATTATCTTATTTGATTCTTTAAAGGGCATATTTTTAAAATATCAAATTATAAAATTAATATATTTGCTAAAAATTACTACTCTATCTCGAAATATAGGTTTTATAAACTAAGGGTTGGGGCTCAAGTGGGTTAACGAGATCTCATTGGACGAATCGTTAGAAGAATTCGAGTTCGATTCTTCGTAGAAATAGTTCTTGATCACTTATCTTCCGACCAAACTCCAGATTACTATGACATTTTCACTTAATCGAAGGGTTAACAAAAGAAAATAATTATAGGTTTTATAGAATACTAAACCACTTGATTAAATTAGATTTGTTAGTAATTAATTTGTATTAATTTTTATTGTTTACTTGTTACAAAAAGAAACATGTAAATTAATTAAAGATATTTTGATAAATAATTAATTCAATTGAAAATTTGAAAAAATATCTTATAAATTTTAAAAGGGATAAAAAAAAATGGTGGGGACTTAATATGGACCTCAATACATTAAATTTGTTTTCATTTTTTTATCATAGAATTCATTTTTTATTTAATTGTAAGCAAAGATAGAGTTAGAAGGGGGACCATCAGAGACCATGATCCCACTATATATTTTTAATTTTTTTGTACTACTATGTTCTTATTATTTTTTCATCTCTATATTTATTTTTTGTGAACTATATATGATATTGTATAATGGGTTTTTTTACTCAATATATTGGATCTTAAATACTTAAGTTTTTAGGTTTAATTATATTAATCATTTACGGGAATCTTTAACATTGAAATAAAAAGTGAGGATTTGTCTACAATTTAGAGAAGAACCCACATCCTTAATTAAAATTATGAATCCTCAATTCAAATTTGCTTGAAAATTTCAACTCATTGACTACGTACTATTTTGGTTGCGCACCCTCAGACACTACCAAAGATTCACTGCTCACGATTTCATTAGAAAATATTCATCCTCCAACATTTGCATTTGCAATTTTTCATATTATCTTTTGTGTTATTAGTCATTCTATGGCAATCCACAATATCCTTTAAATTTTCTATAACTTTGGGTATATTTTATAATTTCTTAATTTTTTTTTCTATGTTGTGTGCATTTGAATATTTATCTTTTCTTTATTGAATTATATTTTCAATTTGGTCTCCTTAATTTTAATTTTTGATCTCGTCTCTTCTTGTAAGGGGCTGTTTTAAAATGTTTCGAGAGGTACGTAGGCAGACCCTTGTATATGTGGTGTATTAAATGATATATTTGGTAAAATTCTTTCAGTATTTGTCCATGTGCATGTTATGACACCTTATATATCACCTAATATTGTGCTAACTTTTTCGATATATATGTTTGCAGTTTAAAATAAAAGTTATATGTTTGGTGAAATCTTTCAGTATTTGTCCATGTGCATGAGTTATGACACCTTGCATTATGATAATATGCTAATGCATCAAAAAATGATAATATGCTAACCTCTTTCATTGTAACTTAAATATGATTAGTCGAATCCGTATTAAAACTTGCACATTAATTAATTAATTAATTAATTAATGATAATATGGTTAGGTCTTGTTATCGGAGTGGTCTTGTTATTATAAGTTTTTTTTTTACTACATTATTATAAGGGTTTATGTTATTTTTATTGAAGAAGATAATAAGGGTTTAAGTTTAACTAGTTATAAAGCACAGGCTTAGCACTCTAACATGGACTCTTCATGTCAACCAGGATGTTTGTTGAATCATGCAAACGTTTGCGTATCATGAAAGGAAAGGAGGCTATTGGTATAGGTTAGTATCAAGTCTTCAATTTTATTACAATTTGCATGAAGTGAATTTCATTAATTAGTCTTCATTTCATTTGTAATTAAACCTTCTATTTAGTCTAGTGTTTAAACACACATGATGAAATCTACTTTTAAATCTGAACTCTTTTCTGTAAAAAAATACTAATTTCTTTGAGTTTATCTATATATTTCAGCACCAAGAGCCATGGAAAAATGCAAGAACAGGAGCTAGACTTGCTAGTCGCACTTGTTCACCACCTGCTCCATCTTTTGTCATATTTTGGTACCTGCTTGGCTTATAGTAACTAAAGCAAAGATAGTTAAGATGCAGAAGCCACAAATTAATGGACATAGCAGGGTGTTCAGTATAGTTAATTTGTGTAATGTTTTATGGTTTTTATTTTTTTGATAAAATTGTTATATATGGTTTGTTATACATATATAATGTTTGAAACAAAATACAATGAGAGTCTTAAGTACTGATTCCTGTAAACAGAAACAATAAACGACTCCAAATTATGTTGTTAGACTTGGCTTTCTTATATATTATCTATGATTTCCTATTTCTTATCAGTGTGTTTGCTTGTTTAATAATTAATACTAAGGACGTGTTGTCTATAATTGTTTTCGTGTTGAAGTTCTCTCTGATTATCATTTTTCATCATGTCATTCCTTGATATGAAATCAGTTTTTTTGTATAATATTACAAATATATTTATATTTCTCGGTTGATTTTTAGACCAAGAACCGAATAAATAGCTGGAAATGTTCCCTGAACATGGAGGATGGGTTGGGAAACTATAACATGTGCTAGTTCGTGGAGCATTTATGCATGCCCATAATTGTACCATATTCCATCCAAGATATTGCTGTCTAATTTTACCCAAACACATAAAAATAAGAGTGTGTTTTGTCAAACTTCATAAACTTCAATACGCGTTAAAGGTCCCATTTATTTTATGGACATGTCTCACATTATTAGAGAATGATATTAATTGCTGATAAAAAAATGTCTATAGATAATTAAAATATCAGTCCTTAATATTCTCATTTGATTATTTGAGATTAATCAAATCATTATTTTATAAGAGTTTGCACTTAGAATTTTGGTGATAGCTACTAGATAGATTGGAGGTTTAGAGAAATTATGATTACGATGTTTTACTGTGTCATAATTATTTTTGAGAAAATGATGTTTTACTGTCATAATTGCCAGTTTTCTTAAATTATATTTTAGTTTATTAAGTGATCTGATTAAGATGTTTTCTTGAATTGTTTGGTGAAGCATGGCATTTTCGCATGTAGGTTTATGTCTCTTCTTGACCAAGGAAGCTTATATTTGGTATTTCATGTGTCTTTCATATGCGGGTGCAGGACAGATATTAGAGTACCTGTAGTCGTACTTGTACCCAATAAAGTTATGGATGTTATTGATAACTCAACTATGTCGGCACCCAATAAAAACAACAATCACGCAATTTAGGGGTAATTAGTTGTCCACAATTAATAACGCGGATAATCACCCAATCAATTGTGGATAACTATTTGCAAGCAGAGGAATGCTAAGGTCATACCCTTAACACGCTCCAATGGAAACTTGCCATGTCATTCACTTTTTTTTAAGTTATTTACCAGTTACCTAGAGAACCTTTCATTTTATATTAAATTTTATTATTTGGACTTCAATTTTCATCTTCATGAAGATTTAATCCAAATTCGACGTTCTGGAAAATTCCACTCTTACGATGGAAGATTTAACCCCAATTGACAAACACTATTTGCAAACTTCTGCAGAAAATGGACATCTATATCTAAATCGTATTCTCCCAAATAATGCCATTAACAACATTGCCAAATTTCAATTGAAATAAAAAAGAATTACCAAATGAATGTTTATACAAATTTCTAAATACATAGCAAAAGAGGATTCAATTGTAGATGACGGCATGTAGGTGCAAGAGAATCAATATTGAGAAACAATTTAGATCTGGAAAAAAAAAAGCAACAAAAATGAAACCCAAGTAAAACTAGAGATGGAACCCCACAAGAGAGTGTGATAGATAGATACAACAGATCGGAAGCAAGATTTGAAGAGCAACAACGTTGAACTCTTTCTCTCCTCACTCTCTCTGTTTTTCTTTCTCTCTCCTCACTCTCTGTTTTTCTGTTCTTTTTTACAAAATATATTTTCTCAACCTGTGCAACCGGTCAGCAGGTAAATAACTTAAAAAAAGTGAATGAGATGGCAAGTTTCCATTGGAGTGTGTTAAAGGTGTGTTAGAGAGTGTGACCCTAACATTGCTCTTGCAAGTATTCAATGAGTTTGCACGTTACTGAAACTGGGATATGATAACACCATATTATCTAGTGATTCTAGTGCACATCAAACATTGAATTATCACACTCTTATCCAACTTTCATTTTTATTTATGAGCAAGAATCGAACTCAATATCCCAAATTTTACAACCCTCACACTTACTGTGCACCAAGCACTTGTTCTAGATCATCAAACTCCCATCTTATTTACCAATATCCTATCCCGACGCCAAATGATCCCAATTTTTTATCTATTCATAAATCAAAAGTGGAGGGCTCTAATGTCTAGGTGAAACTTCATTGCTTCGCATTTTTTCGAACGGAATGAATGTGATAGCCTCTTATGATCCAAGGGCTGCAATTTTCTTCCCAGCAGAGCAAGATAGATACCAAAGGAGAATGGATGGTGTTTATGCCAGGATAGTTTTCCAAAGGAGACGGGATGCTGTTTATACCAGGATAGTTTTTCAAAGACCCATATTCCAAAGAACCTTCCACTATTTTCCACTATAATCCAAATTAAAAAAATTATTTGACTGCATTTTCCTCTTTGCAATTTTCCCTTGATCAAACAATATGTAATAGATAATTATAAATTATTAGTAAAATATTCTTCAATCAATGATTGATGAAAAACACTCGATGGAGAAAACGAAGAAAATACAAAATTCAAACCACTTAAACTGAAAATTGTGCAAAAAGTATTCGGTACCTCTAAACATAAAATCAAACATGTGATGACAACATTGCCACCACAAGACACAAAAGAAACAATGTAGTAAGACATTGATCAAGATGAACTGAGAGAGAATGAGTAGTTGACTAGCTGCAAAGCACATATTATATTAACATGTTTCCACTCACAATCCAAAGTAGCATTCATATGGTGCTTGAACCCATTGCCAAAATTATTTGCTTACTCTAAAGTTGCATAACAATTTTAGGATGTGAACTAATCACAACCTTTATTACTGACATCCTTATAAAGTTATAATACTTACTTCTCTTGCACATTTAGGCTTGACTTGGCACAAATGGATTCCTCAGAAATTAACCGACTTGATTATTATATCAGCATTTTTCTTAGACTTCATTATAAGTTCTGCATTGAGTCTGTCGTTGTTCTCTATCTGCAATATGAAAGTGTTGCATATAAGCAAATGACCCATAATAAAAAAGAACAATAGATCAAATATCAAGTCAACATTCAGATAAACATCACAAGTTGTAAGGTGTGAAGTTTACCCGCTGCTTAGCAATGTCTGGAGGCTTGCCTATAGATGGGAAGGGAAAAGAAAAATCACGTTAATTTAAAATGAATTCCCTATGCAGAGGAAGCTGGTAAATATAATAATTTTGCAGAAAAGTGCATGGTAAATACCAGTAGAGATATGCCTCTTCAAAACTCGCTGCATTGCTTTGTCGATATCAATATCAATAAACCTTGAAAAGAATAGGAACAAACAAATTAGGCAAACTGATATCCCTGATAACTCTAATGCTGAAAAAGCATTTAATGGCCTCGAGCTAGGTTGCATATTTCTTGATAGATGTAAATATATTGAAACTGTGAAGGCATGTGCCAAATCTTAACAGAAATCAACAGACCAACTGAATATGATAGGTTGTCTCTTGCTAACAAGAGGCATAGACAACATAAGCCATATTGTCCAAGAATAGAAATGTACTCTGAGAATTAGTTAACTTTTTCAACAAACAGCGCACTAGAAAGGTTGCTTATATTAATGTCAACAACTTCACTACATTATGTCAGAATACAAATAATTCCAACCAAATAAGTATGGGCCTAATGCATGAACATCAATTAGGTAACTAATACATACTACAGACTAAGAAAAAAGCAAACAAAAGTGTAAGATATTGCATTGATATGTTCTTCTAGCTGAATCCTGAATAAACTCTCATGGGTAAATATTATTTTACAAGTTAAACCAGGGAGGATTGATAGGAAAAAATGAGATACAATACAAGCCTCTATAAATCAATGCCTTTATTTCATCCATGGAACCTTTATCTACTTAGGCTCTAAAAACAAAATAACATTTTTCTTTATATACAAAAAACAATGTAAGTTTGTTAAATTAAACACAACAATAATGATATATTCTCAGCATGAAACAGGGAAAAGCTAATTATCATCTGACTGTGGTTCGGTAAACACAAGTCCATAAGTATAATTTTCATAGCAGAATTTTCAACAGATTATTCGGCTCACATCCAAATTTTCAATAGAGTTCACATACAACTTTCAAAAAATTTAAGGCCAATGGAGAAATATAAGAAACGTGTCTCAGTAAAACCAATACTTGCCATTTCTCATCAAACAAAGAAGAAATCTCCTTCCATACCCCATCTTCCAAGAGCAAATAGTTGCCTTCTACGATAATGATTTTGTGCCTACATAAAGAAAGAAAGGAAATGAAATAAGCTGAATATACATGTTGCAAGTAGCAACTATTTGAAAAATTAATTACTTTGATTTTGTAAAAAGATGTTGCAGCTAATATTAAAATAAATACAAGATATTTCTGGCAATGATTTTTGAAAACTTCTCATTAATAGATGGAAGAACCAAATTGATGACTGTTACGGGCTAAATCTATCGGAGTTGCTAAGTGTATGAAATTACATTGGAAAAGAAAAAAGTGGTCCTGGAACGTGTATATTTTCAATGAGATCACCTGGACTTTCTGCTCACATCTAGTATTAGAGTAGGTTGGCCTTCCAAAGGTTTTAAGATAACAAATTTTGACATGATTTTAATGTTAAAAAGCTGGAGAAAAATACTGACCCCTTCATGATGGCCATTTCTCCTTTTTGACTGTTGCCTTTAAATTTATCATTAATTTTATTTAATATATATATATCATATTTTGCAACAAAACTTAATAAAATGCTGACAAATGGGCCCATCATATTGTTAAGATACTCACTGAAGGTTCACAAAGATATCATCTTCCACTGGATCTCCAACACCATGGTCAAATGATGGTGCATAAACTGATCCCTGAAGAATTATGTTTCACCAAAATGCAATACAAGAAAGCAGATTAGAACTACGTCAATGCATAGATGCTTACAGTTATTATGTGCATCCTAGATTTACCAATTCTAAAGTTTTCAAGCTACAAGAAATAATAATTACAATAACAACAATGATAATACCATTACAAATTAGTAAGCCTTACATGGACTCTCAGATTCTTGAGACAGGTAAGCAACCGCGTGGGATTGAATGTCCATGGAGCTGATATACCAATCCAAAGATTAATGTTTTTCTAAGAATGGTGTTTGAAATTGATGGGTAATATGAAGAGGTACCTCACCTCCCCTTCTGGCATGTGCTTCCTCGGGATTCTATTATCAAAAAAGTCACTTAGATGTCAGAATTATGATTCCTCATGATGATAAATATCGATTCTTGTTCATTAGTATTTATAGTGTACTCCATGTAGTTAACACAACAAATATTTTTTGTATGGAAGAGAGGTATAACTCCTATCAATTATATCTCATTAATAGTCTGAACTGAATGTAGCATCAATTTAGTCTTCAGGGAAAGAAATCAATAAACAAAACTTCATTAGATGTTCCTATCCCAACTTTGTTGCTTTATCACATGGAAAATGAGTGTAGCAATCAATTATTTCACTTTGAGCAATACATGATTTGATTGCTGCAACTTATCAACCTTAGGTCATTAATATGAGCAATGAAATGTACTAGGAATAACTTAAATGGATAATAACAAAAGTTGTATGCAACAGAAGGACACTAACCTTCATAGCATCTAGTTCAGAACGATAAAGATGAAAACCATCCATGGGAATCACAATAGCGACGTCAGGAGGTTGAACCTGAGAGTCAAAGGAAGAAGCTTTTTCTGGCCAAAGCTTGTTTATGCGTTTGGCTACTTCATGCGCTATGGTACTTTTTCCAGCACCAGGTGGACCAGCCAGGCCAACAAAAAATCTGACAAGCGACGTAGTTACTAGGAAGATTAAACTAATATTAAGGAATAGCCCGTGTTATCGCTATATCGTTATAACAAGGTGGTGGATGTTGAATGAATCAATATTGTTGTGCAATACGCTATTCAGTATAAAATGTTGGCATCTGTCAAATATCAAGTATCAACTATAGCGGGTGTAGTGCACTATTGCGTAGCTGAATTTGAACAAACTGCTTTTTTATGCTATTAGCAATTGACATCACTGGGAATATTCAATAGTACACAAAAGAATGGTACATACATCTAACATTTGACATCAATATTCAATACTCATAACCAATTTTACTAGCTTTCATAATTACAAAAGCAAGAACTTACTTATAATTAGGATTTAACGACACTGACGCTGGAGGCAGAATTCGTTTAACCAATGCATCATATATCTCATCAACACCACTGCAAAGTAATAAAATTAATGTTACAAAAAAAAAAAAAAAAAAACAAGAAAAAAAATTAAAAAATAAAAAAAAAAAAAATAAGAAAAAAAAAAAAAAAAAACGAGCGAAACAATTAGTAAATAAAAACAAGTAAAATTTGAGATTAAAAAAAAACGTTTACCTTCCCTCTACAACTTGAACATGATCCTTTTCAGCAGATAAAACCTGTGACCGAGAAAAAATGGTACGAATTACTAAAACAGAATTAACATCACATCCACTGCATTTGGAATCTCAAACATGTAAATGAATTATTGTATGTTAATTGATATATGACTTTTTTTTGATATTAATCAATTTCCGATACCTTGAAGAGGTTACTCTTGTTAGTGTGAAAGCATGTTGAAGAAAATGATAATTGCACGAATTTGTTACGCTGTGCGTTGGAGAGTGAACACGGATTTCGATCACGAGTGATTGATTTTGTTATCGGCAACGAATGAACTGCGACGAGGGAAATTATCGATTGAGAAATCAAATAAAAAAATTCAAAATGGTTAATACAATTTAAGAGAAGTACTATACACTTTGCCGTCGTTGATGAGAAGGTTACTTCCATTTGCTGAATCAAATATTGAAGCTTCCTTCAACAATGGTGAAACTGAACATTTTAACAAACAAGCAGAAGAAAAACCTGTTGTCATTAGATTAGATTAAATTAGTTAAGATTGTTAAAAATGGAGAAATGAACAACAAAGTCGTTGTAGTATAGTGGTAAGTATTCCCGCCTGTCACGCGGGTGACCCGGGTTCGATCCCCGGCAGCGGCGATTTTTTTAAATTTTACCGCTTTATCTAAAATTAACTTCAAAAGCGCGTATCTGGAATAACTTATCATTAATGCACTTTATGAATGGTCAAAATATAAAGAAAGAAAATAAAAGAGTGATAATCTTTTTGTTGTAGCTACAGATATAATAAGGGTCATAGTATGACAAAATAAATTTATGAAATTAGTAATAACATTTTGATTTGGTTATTTCTATCAAAAAAATTACAAACAAACTTTTTTTTCTTTTTTTGAGAGAAAAACATACATACAAACAAACTTATATATATGGAGTGGCTAAATATATATATTGAGGTAACTAAAAGTAAAACATACTTACTTATTAAAATAAAATAAAAAAATTCGGGTGGCCCTCCCAATACATAATGACTCATAATCTTCATCACTTAGAGCAGGAAAAGAGACCTCGTTTATGTCTCACCGCACATAAACGTATCACGTCTAATTTAAACCCTAGTTTGTTTTGGAAAATATGAATTCTAAAAGTGACTGTCGTCTTTATAAACTTAAAGTTTGTTTCCTTTATAAAAATATTGATTCTAGAATTATTTGTTATATGTTAAAATAATCATTAAGTATATATGTGAATAAGTTGTGGAATGATTTTTTTTTTTTTTTTGTATGAAGATTCATTCTCAATTAATATGAAATTGAATATTTTGTTTATAACATGATTACTTTGTTTGAGTTTATTGTTATTAGGTTTCCTACAGTAATATTTTATCTTTTTTTGTTATAAAAAAGGGTATTGCCGGAGAAAAAACATACAAACTACAAAGCTACAATAACATTCCTTAACATGCAAGCTCTGGATATATCATCAAAAAGGAGATTTTGGAGCTCCCTATGAGAAGACTCCAAAATTCTTAAATCATAGAAACTTTGATTGAAACTAAAATTAGTCAACCAATCAACACAGTTGTGTCGCTCGCGCCACACGTGTTTAAAAGCAATATTGCCATGTAAGATAGTGAGATTCTGAATACGAAGGACCAAGATAGAGGTCTGTTAGTTAAGCTTATAACTCCTTGTTACCATATTGATTAGAAGCTTGGAGTCACTCTCAACTATGAGGTGAGTAAACCGTTCCTTATTTTCCATTTGCATTCCTGCGTACATACCCCACATTTCAGCATGAAGGGCATCATAATCTCCAATTCTTTGAGTGTGACCCTTAACCAACTACCATTGGAGTCTCGAAAAAGACCACCACAACACGGAAATCTCAACCAATCCATGTAAGCTCCACCATAATTAAGTTTTATCCACTCTCATGGAGGATACTTTTAGCCAATATAGAGTCTTCAGCAACCAATGTCTTCCCATCGAAAGAGGTTGCTCACATCTGTCAATCTATATAGCCATCCTAAGAATCACATGAGATGGATTATTTGGGTGTTGAAAGGCCTCTTTAAAGATACATTTTTTTCTCCAGGTCCAAATATGACAACACGCAACCATGAAAGTAGATTGTCAACTCCCATCTTGTTCTACAAAGTCTTTCTTATTCAAGTTGTTGAAGATCTGATCCCGACAATTAGAAAGTGAAAAGAAATTAGTAATTTGTTTAGAACTAACTAGCCTCAATCAGGTGTGAGTTGCATGGACACAATCCCTAAGAGTGTGGATTGGTGTTTCATCCCCATTTCCAAAATTAGAATAAAGAGGAGACTTCTACATTCCATTCGCTTCTACGAATGTTGGTTAAGAGGTGATCACGAGCCGCAATCCACATGAAAGTTTGTCGTGGTTAATAGGAGAATAATATTTTGTCTTAATCATGCATTTTGGAAATATTTCATGGTATGTTTGTTGTTGCTTTTAGGACCCATTTGTAAACGCGTTGTCATACACATATTAGTGTGATTTTTGTGAGTTTGTCTTCACACTAAGGGTTGTCGAGTGATCTTATGGTTGCCCTGTGTAACACCCCGTTTCCCAAAAATCGCAATTTAATAGATAAATCAGAGTAACATCATAAAACGGAGTATTACGCTTCTATTCATTCAAGTAATAAATAGGAAAATTTCTATTTATTTAAATCAATCCTGTCAACAATATTCACTGAAATCG
>Ga0228710_1002354_pt1 | contig 29739 bp, 18 predicted proteins | sample MedpolnodulmetaG_FD_177995 | JGI IMG/M metagenome (GOLD analysis project Ga0228710, IMG submission 177995) | Root nodule microbial communities from Medicago polymorpha collected in Santa Monica, California, United States - pink nodules | ecosystem: Host-associated > Plants > Roots > Nodule...
TATATATATATGGTTGTGTTAACCCGTGCCTCCGAGCACTAGTTAAGCAGTTGATAATGGAAAGAAAATACAAAATCAGAATTAAAAGCAACACTTTTTCAAGTTTTAAAAAGTAACGATTTTTGAGAAAACATTTTCTTTTATAATTCTTTAACTAGTGCTTCGGGGGCATTGGTTAACATTTCACATATCGAAAATAACCTCTTTCGGCTCTCTTTTATGTTGATCTTTTCTCTTTTTAATAATACCCTCAAATATATAAGAATAAATTCTCTTTCGAAAAAAATAAATAGATAATAATTAATTTAAATATTAAAATAAAAGTGTAAGAAACACTAATTTTTTTCCTTTATCATTTAAAAAGTGTAACAAACTTTATGAGTGTATCTATACTTCTTTTTCACTATCCCAATTATACCTTTAAACGATAAATTTTTCTATAATAAAGATTGCTGTTAGTGTCATTAAAAAAAAAAAGAATTTAGATTATATTTTTTTGTTATATTGTTGCTTTCATTGAAATAGATAATCATAGTTAGTTTGATTTGTTATAATTTAGAAATAAAAAACATTTATATTTGTATTTCTAATCGAAATTAAAATTTCATAAAAAAAACACCATTCATAATTTTCTAACGTTAGTGCAATAAAAATAGCTGAAAGACGGACGCGTGTCTTTTTGGTCAGTAATTATAATCAAGTTGGCTTTTGTGTATAAATATATTGTTACTTTGTTAGTATAAATACAAAATATACTTTGAAAATCTTATATTTATTTTTTTTTATAATTAACGACGGAGAGAATATAATTTAAAAAGTTTGGAAATGTATATTAAATAATTGAACACACGAAATATCACATTATTAATTGATATTCTCAAAACGTCGTGGATAATTTGATACACAGCCTTATAGTCGTGGTTGCTTAACCATTCTCCACTCTCTAAATCTTTAACAAAAATGGTTGATGCCATACTTGGTGTTGTGTTCCACAATTTAACATCTCTACTTCAAAATGAATTTTCCACCGTATCTTCAATCAAGTCAAACACATTAGATCTCATCAAGGCAGTTCTTGAAGATGCTGAGCAGAAACAAGTTGCAGACCGCTCTATTAAAGTATGGCTTCAGCAACTCACGTTCTCGATGATATCCTTGATGAATGTTTGATCAAATTTATCGTCATTCATACCAAAAAATATTGTGTTTCGTCATGATATTGGAAACAGATTGAAAGAAATTACAAGGAGATTCGATCAAGTTGCTGAAAGGAAGAACAAGTTTCTTCTACGAGAGGGTACTGGAACTGTTAGGGAAAGCTCAACTGAATGGCGCCAAACCAGCTCCATTATTACTGAACCCAAAACCTTTGGACGAAAAGATGATAAAGAGAAGATTGTCGAGTTTCTTCTCACCCACACAAGTAAGTTTGCCTTCCTTAATGTGTATCCTATTGTTGGTTTAGGTGGTGTTGGTAAAACAACTCTTGTTCAATTGGTTTACAATGATGTTAGAGTGAGTAAATTTTTTCATAGAAAAATTTGGGTTTGTGTTTCTGAGGATTTCTCTGTCAATAGGATTATGTGTTCCATTATAGAATCTATTACAAGAGAAAACTGTGATGGCTTAGATTTAGATGTAATACAAAGAAGAGGGCAAGAATTGTTGCAAGGTAAAAGATATTTGTTGGTTTTGGATGATATGTGGAATAGAAATCTAGAATTCAAACTAGGATTAAGCCAAGAAAAATGGAACAAGTTGAAATCTGTGTTGTCCTGTGGATCCAAAGGTGCTTCCATTTTAGTTTCCACTCGTGATAAGGATGCTGCAACAATCATGGGAACATGTCAAACTCATCATTTATCTGGCCTCTCAGAAAATGAATGTTGGTTGTTATTCAAACAATATGCATTTGAACATGATATAGAAGAACGAGAAGAGCTAGTGGCAATAGGCAAAGCGATAGTAAAGAAGTGTGGGGAATTGCCTCTTGCTGCACAAGCATTAGGAGGTCTAATGCGCTCAAGAAATGGAGAAAAGGAATGGGTTGAAATTAAAGAGAGCAAGCTTTGGTCTTTATCAGATGAGAATTCTATTTTGCCTGCCTTGAGGTTAAGTTACTTCCATTTAACGTCAACCTTAAAACAATGTTTCTCTTTTTGTGCCATATTTCTCAAAGATACGGAAATCCTAAAGGATGATTTGATTCATCTCTGGATGGCCAATGGATTTATTTCGTCTAAGGAAAATTTGGAGGCAGAAGATGTTGGCAATATGATTTGGAATGAATTGTACCAAAAGTCATTCTTCCAAGACATCAAGATCAATGGTTATTTAGGAGACATTTCTTTCAAGATGCATGATCTTGTACATGATCTTGCTCAATCAATTGTGGGGCCAGAGTGTATGATTATGGAGAATACAAACCATGATTTGTCAAGGTGCACACACCATATTAGTGTCCATCATACTTATTTTTCATCAGTCAATGAGGTTGCCTTCAAACAAATAGAATCCTTGCGAACGTTGTATCAATTAGAGCTTTACGGCTCAAGAATTTCTGGTTGCTTCCCGACAAATCCCTCTCTGCGAGTTTTACGTGTGAGCAAATTCAAGTTATCATCACTTGGGAGTTTAGTTCATTTGAGGTATTTGGAGCTTGATCATATTAAAATAAAGAAGCTCCCTAACTCCATTTACAACTTGCTTAAAACATCTCAGACATCTTATCATTGAAGATTGTTTTTCATTGTCTTGTATGTTCCCTTACATTGGAAGATTATCTTCCCCAAGAACATTAAGTGTATACATAGTCAGATCAAAAACGGGGCACAACTTGGCAGAGTTACATGATCTAAAGCTAGAAGGAAAACTGAGCATTGAAGGCATAGAAAATGTTAGCAGCTTATCTGATGTTCGAGAGGCCAATTTGATGGGTAAAAAAGACCTCCGAGAATTATGCCTGTCATGAAGCAACAGTGGTAAAACTAAGACACATGCCAATAATGCTATTGAAGTACTTCATCTGCTTCAACCTCACTCAAATCTCAAGTGTTTGAGAATTCTTCACTATGAAGGATTGTATTTTCCAAGCTGGATTGAGATTCATAATTGTTTAGTTTACCTTGAACTTAGGTCCTGCAAGAACTGTGTGCAACTTCCACCATTTGGTAAACTAACATTTCTAAAACAACTCAGTTTAAGCAATATGGATAAGTTGCGGTATGTGGACGTTGACGAATCTCAGGATGGTGTGGGGGTGAGGGTTTTCCCATCTCTGGAAAAAGTCTCATTACTAGGTTTGCCAAACTTTGAACGGTTATTGAAAATGGAAAGGGGGGAGATGTTCCCTCGTCTTTCTGATTTGACCATTTGCGGTTGCCCTAAACTTGTGTTGCAATTCCTTCCATCCCTTAAAGACCTCATTGTAATTGGATGTAACAGTGAGTTACTAAGGCCAATCTCTAGTTTCCATTGTCTTACCACCCTTCTGCTTAGTGAAGGTAACAAAATGACATCCTTTCCAGAAGGCATGTTAAGAAACCTGACTTGTCTGCAAACTCTTATACTAACTAATTTCCCGAAATTAAAGGAACTACCAAATGAACCCTTAAGCCATGCTTTAGAACGTCTGCAAATCTCTTGTTGTGGTGACCTTGAGTCTTTACCGGAGCAAATTTTGGAAGGTCTTCAATCCCTTCGAACAATTGAAATATCTAGTTGTGGATTGAGATCCTTGCCAGAATGTATTCGAAATCTCGCTTCACTTGAGGTACCGACTATTTGTGATTGCCCAACATTAAAGGAGCGATGTAAGGAAGGAACAGGGGAGGACTATGACAAAGTAGCGCACATTCCAAAATTTGGTATTGATTAGAATAAAAAAGCAGACATGTTTGAAGAACATTGAGTCAACTTGTTTATTCTTATATACTTCCACCATCACTGTTATTCCCTTTGCTTGCTGCTCCTTCTCATTTGCCACATTTCCACCAAATCCGGTAAGTGACAATATGGGAAAAGGTTACCATTAAACTAGATTGACAGATGTGTTCATCTTGATCGAAATTTATTTCACTGTTCGTCCCCAAATTTTGTAAGTATGAGACCATGTGAATCCAGAAAGTTGTATTAGATTTTTTACAATTTATACTTCTTTTTTTTTAAGTTTAACTTTTAGAAGAATTTTTCAAACTCTAGTATTTGTTTATTAAAAAAAATCTGTGCAATAACTATGAGTATTTTGATAAGAGAAAAAATTAATGCAATTAAATAGCTGACATGATAAAAAAAAAAAACAGAAAATGTTAAAAAAAATTCATATATTAAGAGTGAGGTTATGTAACAAGACTTGTCTACACTATATGGCAATTGAGTCTAAATTGCTGCCTTATACCTCAACTGAGTTGTAGAATTAATCAAACAGAAAGTGCTAACAATATTCTCTAACTATTTTTTAACACATTTTGTTTATTAGGTATATTAGATTTGCTGAATCTATACTTAATCCAACCATGAGAGAATTATTATTGAGAAAAAATTAATGCAATTAAATAACTGTTGTCAAGAGTGAGGTTATGCAACATGACTTTCCTACACTATAGGGCTATCAAATGACATTTAGCTGTTGTCTTGAATTTTGTTTGCATCGTTGAGTCTAATTATTGCCTTATACCTCAACTGAGTTGTAGAATTTAGCAAGCTGAAAGTACTAGCCATCTTCTCTCTAACTATTGTTTAACTCATTTTTTATTGGGTTTATTAGATTTTTTGAATCTACGATACTTAACCAAACTATGAGAGAATCTAAGCAAGAAAGCCACATTGTTGAACTGATTTTGTATTAATGATCTCAGTTACCAATTACAAGTTGAGTTGAGTGAATCTATTTATAGATTCTTCTCATGACTGCCTATAACAGGTTACTCTAAACTCTTAACTAATAGTAACTGGTCAGTTAGTTATAGGTCTAACTGATTTAGTTAGAGCAGTTACAGTGGAAGCTCTAAGCTACAACAGGACTATGATAGTTTGTGTGAACTGACATGTCAAGAGTTCCTTTAATACACCCTCGCAAGCTTTACAAAGGCTAGGATGGTGATGAGCCACTGGTTGAGCAGAAAGAGATAGGACTGAGAGCTAGCTAAGACCTAAGAGTGGTAGTTCCTTTGAGATATCTAAGGATGCGTTTGACAAGTTGTCAATGGGAGTCAAGTTAGTGGGACATGTATCGGTAGACATTAATTAGAAGTCTTGAGTTCGAATCTAACTTTGAAAATGCATAAATGTGTTTTTTTGTTGACACGTAATCTAGTCTTTTGTTGTTTCAAGTTGGGTATCTAGTATCTAGCTAAGTCCTAAATCGAGTACTGAGAAGAAAAAAGAGGTAAAATATTATTATAAATATGAAGAGTTAATCTGAGTTTTCTTCAGCATAACAACTTGAGTCTTTTTGGTGTATCATATGTTTGAGTGGTTGTGTGTCATGAGAGAGTTTGCAATTGTTTTACTAAAAGTTGCACAATGAGTAAAAAATAAAAGTTGTCATTTGTTTTTGTTTCTTTTTACTTCTTTGGTTGGTGTGTTTGTGCTTAAAATAGAGAAAATGAAAATGACCACAAATTATTGTTCTGCCCTGCTCTTACTATTCTATTGCGTTTTATATTCTCTAGTTCTCATAATAGCCAAAAAATAAATGAAAGTACATTATGTATACTGTTTATATAATACGCAGTACTATCAAGAGCAAGAAGAGTATAAGAGTCTACTCCAGACACAATGCATTAGACTTTCTACGGGGATGAATCTATGAAGTAGGAAGAAAGTGGCTATTCTATTTTCACGTTGTAACTTTGGGGCAATCATTGTAACTTTTGTGCAAGAATTGCAACTTTCTATCATGTTGATGAAGTAATGATTAATCCATTTTAATCTGTGAATTATGATGAGGTGTTTTCTAACATACTAGTATTGATGGAGTAATGATTATACCACTCAAAGGTAAAAGCATTTTCGATTGATACAATTGCAAGACAGATTCATATCAGACAAACCAACAGAAAGATGCTGGTTGTTGATTGATGATTACCAAAATAAACAGGTTTAGATCAGAAAAGTAATAATATCCAAAGTCTAAACATGTCTAAATAAAAAGATACCATATGCTAAAATAATTGTGACACAAATTTTAAAAAGAAAAAAAAAAGTCCGTATTATGATCATGTCAGTATCACTGAATCCAGCTCAATCATCTTTGTCTTTTACAAAACTCCAACCATCATGTCTCAAAAGAATGACAAACGAAAGGTAGTTAGGAGGAAACCCAAAATGTAGCTAGTCTACTAACTAAATATCATATCACAAAAAGCTGTGGTTTCATGCTATTATTGATGCACGGTTGCACCCACCACTTCATCATTGGAAATATTATTGTTTCTTTTTAAATAAGTCCATATAATAAAGTCACAAACAATGGATGACAATGATTAATCCTGCTAAAATTAGAGGAGTAGTGTTATTTGAACAACCAAATGAGACAACTTATGTGACAACTTCTTTTTTTCTCTCTTTTCATTGGTCAAAAACAATGGAGAGAGAAAAATGAAGAGAGAGAATAAGAGTATAATGTGAGTATGAGAGATAAAGTTGTCAAAAAGTTGTTAAAAATAGTTGTACAAATATCATTTCTCAAATTAGAGACAAATAAAATCTTGCTAAAGTTGAAATTGCAATAAAAATAAGAATTTCTAACATTTTATTCTAGATGTATATATTTGTTTCACGGTAATAAATTATATTCCTTCGAATGATATTTCCAAGAATTATATTTTCATGAACGATATTCATACCTGTGTTTGGTAAAAATATAGATTTTTTATAGGAATTTGTTATCGAAATTTATATAATTAAAAAAATAAAAATGCAAATAAACGCAAGTGGTAGTGAGAAGTTATAGAAGTTGGGTTTTATTATTATGTGAATGTTAGATTTCCATCCTTCAAGCATGTGTAAATAAAATTCCTAGAATAAAACCAAAAACCTGGGAATAAATTTTTAAAACTTGAAACAAAAGTGGGATTGTTTTTTTGAACACGCAAAACTGGGATTGTTGCATTTTCAATCCTACATTTTTGGGAATAAGATTACAAGCCTTGAAACTAACACCCCCTAGATGTTCTCTTACAACCTTTTTCGATCCAACTCTACATTTCCTAAAGCCCTTTTTATTTGTTGAAAAATGTATCCTTACAACACTCTTTAAAAACATTAAAAAGTAAGTTTTTATAAAAATTGGTGTATTTGATGCATTAGAAATTAAAGTATTTAATCTTTTTAAGAAATATATTTTTAATTTAGAATGCCTTAAAAATATGCTTTAACAAAACCTTTATTTTATTTTTTTTATACTCCAGGATCAATTCATGATTTCCCATCTTAAATAAAAAGTCCCAATCAACATTTTCCTTTTCAATTTCAAAGATTGATTAATAGTTGTACATTGTTTCATTTCCATCTTCTCAATATATAGACGGGGAAGCAAAGGTACCAAAAAAATTAAATGTCATTAATGTATTTCTATGAAGATACTCATTAAACTCAAACAATTGGATACCCAAGAAATTGCCTCTCCTTCTTTTTGGTCCATTATTAACAGATAAGCCGCTAAAGAGTCGACGATTGAAAATCCAAAAGTCTTTAGATCAGATGACACTCCTCTTTCCTAGCTTAACCAAGATTTGGTTTGGATATGCACTATCGTTAAAACTTTTAGGGTTTGCTTGATGGTTAAGATAAGATAAAAAGATAATATTATATGAAGCTGAATAGAGACAAGATATGAGATGAGTACAATAATCTTTTTTTTTTTAACGAGTCCAATAATCACTTATTCTATCAAACATTTGATACAAGTGGGATATGATATATCATAATTAAATGACAAATTACCATTGTAATGAATTACATATGTTTAATTTTCAATTAAAAATAATTAAACAACAAAAGCACCATCACCGTAATGGAATCATGTTATGTCTGGTGGAAGAACGGAGGTTGACGGTGACTGTCCAATTAAATTGAAGCAAAAATAGTACACGGAGAAACATGGGACTGGAAAGTTGTTGTGTGCTAAGTGCTAACTTGTTGTCGGAGAGTGGTTGGGAATTGTATGGATCAACTAATCATTTTGATGGTTCCTTTGTCAGTAATGGTGGATGAGAGAGGAGGGAGGGAGGGAAAGAGAGAAGAAGAGTGAGGAAATGATGAATGAGAGCAAGATAATAAAATGATTTGCAAATCTTATCGAATTAGTTTTTAATCCAGCATAAACTTTGGATAGAAATTATAAAGACATAACATGATAGGACTATGAAAAGGTTTAATTTATCATATATGTGCGTCAATCAGAAGATTTAAGCTGTAAATGATATTTTTATCCTATTTTGTTTCCTTATCCTATCCATTAAACAAATCTTTAAGAGAGTTTGCCGCACATTAGGGTGTATTTGTTTCAAGTTTATCAAATTTATTCTTAGGAATAATATTCCTTGGAACATGAAGATGAGAATTTTATTCCGAAGTATTTAGAAAAAAGATGTTTGCTTGCTTAACATTATAATATTCATGGGAATCATAAAAACATAAAAATAGGAATTATAATAGGAAATTACTCATGAATTTATTCTCATCTCCATGGGAACTTTATTCCCACTGTTATCTTTGGAAAAAAATTTCTATTCCCAGGAATGTTTTATACCCGGGAATAAAATTTAGTAAACTTGTAACAAACATAGACATGTGTATTCCTATCATTTTATTCTCAGGAATCTACAAATATAACTTGAAACAAACACACCCTTAGTGTTTCACAGAGCTTGATGATTAGTCTCCGTATTTGCATGTAGATGATATGTGGTTCACATAAAAAAAAAATGTCGATGATTGGATGAAATCAACATCTTTTAATAAGAGAGTAAGCTGCATTAAAAGTGCCATAGAAACTAAAAGGTGACAATTTTCATCGAGAGTGCTAGTGTAGAAGACGAGCGGTTAAAGACCAAACAATAAAGATGCAAATAAAAAGGTTAAAATCTCTCAATTTGGTATCTGTAACCATGTAAAGGTAAAGGAATAAAAAATGAGGGTAACTTTACTTTATATACAGGAGTGTGTTCAAAGTTGTTATTAATTATCTACCAAGGAAACATATTGAAATTCTACCAGATGTGTCAGATGGTAAAGCTGAGAGTAGCATCTCCGTTTTGTATGTTGGTTGGCAGTAAAATAAGGTAGGAGTAGAGATTTTTCTGTGGTGACTGAGTGAGTGAGATGGGCTTCCTGTCATATGACTTTAATGGGGAACTCAGTTAAAACTTATAACTATTGATTTTTTTGTTATGACTGAGAAGATGGCTGATGGCTTCCTGACACATTCTTACAACTGAAAGCAATCTTGATTCTATAATTTCAGTTACTGAACCAGTTCATCAGCAAATCATAATGTAAAATCTCATTAACCCCTCAGAGATAAATAAGAAATTATCCAATGCTTAAACACCGGAAATTATGAAGAATCATTCAGGAATTTGGTCATGAATACTAACTATCTCTGAGAATAATTGTTTTATATATCACACTAAACAAATTCACCTTCTAAAAGACTTCTTAGAGAAGGGTTCAAAAAATGTTTACATGTGAGCATCCAAAAGTTTCTACATGAGCTGAGCCATATCACTATAAATAATCATGCATAAAACTAAAAATATGTATATCCTTATACACCTCAAAACTAAAGTCATTCAAACAAAAAATTACAAGAACGAAGCCTAAAAATTAAAGTTGGTCAATTTTCACAAGAAGGGATAAAATAGTGATTATTCAACATGCATGCACAAAAAGAACAAATAATTTTAAAAAAAATACAGGTCTAAAACTAGTAGACTTTTCCATTGAAGCACTAAACAAGCAAGATTATTAGTTACACTCTTTACAAAAATGAACTGCATATTGAACAACACATGAATCACAATTTCTCTTCCATATTACAAATTACAATCCAATGATCCTTAAACACTAAAGGCAAACATATAATTAATTATTCATATATATAAATATGACAAACCCTAGTTGTTGTAATTTCGATTCAGATGATGACTCAGCACCCCCAAATAACAAAATTAGGGTTTGATTTCAATTTCAATTTTCAAATTTCAAATCAGAAGCAGCATCAGCAAAACACTACCAGCCATGAACAACTCTGTTGCATCTATCTTTAATCCACTTAAAACTCTTCCTAAGAGAGCCTTTGAGTTTACCTTCAACAGAATAAACCTTGTAACTAGCAACTCTTTTTTTCCTCTGCAATTCAGGATCACTGAAGCTCCAACTTTTTGAAGCTGACCCATTTGTTGATTTACCTTTCTTGAACTTGACATCGTTGTTGTTGTTAACAATCTGGTTTTGGGTTTGGGTTGGATGAACAGAGGAAGCATAAGAAGCACTGTAACAACGTAGATCTTGCATGCCATAAACGTTGCTGCTTGCTCCGTTTGAAGGTGCAGAGTAAGGTTCAATTTGCATCCTACCATCAGCGTAGGATTTGGATCTGAAATCTTCCATTATCTATCTATCTCTTGTTCACAGTTTCGAGATTGTTCGATGAGAAAGAAAAGAGTGAATTTGGTAATTGGACAGTGTGATTCTGTCTGGATACCAGTCACAGGGGGCGCTGACTACAATGCTTTTTCGTCGGTGCCTAATTTATTACCCTTCTTCATTTCTTTATCACCTACTATTTTCATATTTCTTTGACTTTTTAATACTTCATCTCTCTAATTATAAAACCACTTTAAAAAAAATCTTGTCTCTTAAATAATATAAGATCATATACAAATTTATAAATACAGCTAAACAAATATTTTTTTAAGTTTTGTGCATTCAATTCATTAAAACAAGTGTTATATTAACCAGTGCCCCGGGCACTAGTTAGTTAAGCAGCTATAAATGGAAAGAAAAAACAAAGTCAGCATTAAAAACAACATTTTTTCGTGTTTCAAAAAGTAAAATACACAATTTTCAAAAAAAAAACATTTCTTTTTATAATTCCTTAACCAGTGTCCTGGGGACAATGATTAACATTTCCCTTAAAACAATAAAGATTAAATTTAATGCATATATTATTTTTACATTTGTTTTCTAAACTTGTGGCTTAAGGGCACAAGTTAACATTTCCCTTTTTAAATATACAATTTATTAATACAATTTATCTTTGGTATATATCCCAAAAAAAATCTTAGTATATGAAAAGTTAACATTTAATGTATTTTTAATAAAAGATAATTTAGTAATAGTCATACAAATTTGAAACAATTTTATTTCTCCAACAACTTTTATTAGTATCCCTGATTTTTGAAAAGTACTACTCCTATAAAAATAGACGGAATAAGTGCAATTTTTTTATTTAACAAAATTTCATAATATTTTAATAATTTATTTACAAAAATGTCTATATAAATTTACTGTATTAAGTAGCATAAATATATAATGAAAAAGTAATAAAAAATTATTAAAAATTATGTGATTTTTTTATTAAAAATAAATGGCATTGATTCATTTAAATTGGTAGAGTATTTTGATACAATACAAAATTTGTTAAAAACAAAAATGATAAATCTCTAAACAAACTCATATCATTCATGTTAACAACATAAAACGTCTAAGTACGTAAGTTTATAAATATGATCATAGTTTTTTTACTTCATATATTTTAAATGTTGTGAAATAATTTTTTATTTTTAAATGTTGGTGAAATATGATTATAGTTTGTTTTACTTCATATATTTTATTTTAAATGTTGGTGAAATTTTTTTATAAGAATTTTTATATGAAAGTAATAAAATGTACTTTAATAATTAAATTGAATGTTCACTTTAAAAAAAAAGTCAGTGGACTAATAAGGAAGAGACTTAGTGTGTGTTTAGAAAAGAATTGATTTTGTAGAAGCGATGCTTGACTAAAAACGATTTGTGTTTAAATACGTACATGTAAAAATGAATTGTATGAAAAATCAATCATAGAACAATTGATTCTAAAGGTGGAATCAATTCCACGCAACAACAACCAAACATGTCAGAATCAATTCTGATCCCTCTAAAAGTGAAACCGTACATACACTTAACTCAATAGATTTTGTCTCGTAATAAAAAGACGGATCTTAAATATTAGATATGAAGATGCAGAGTTTGAGCTTCTTAATTTCCTTGAGTAAGGCAAATATAAATTTATTGAGTATTAGTTTGAGAACAAAACTAGTTTATTTTTTATTTTTTTAGGAACAGAACAAAACTAGGTTGAAAGCAAAACAATATGAAGAAAAATAATACGCTTTGCTAAAATATGTTGTTGGTTCTATCTTTATTTTCTCTTGACAAAAGTTCTCTTTATTTAGATTTCAATTTCAATTCAGTGCAGCTTTTTTGTGTTCTATCTTTATTTAGATTTCAATTTCAATTCAGTGCAGCTTTTTTGTAAACGTTAATAATGCAATCGCTTTACTTTATCAATGTAATCACTTTTTATTTTTTTGTAAACGTTAATAATGTTACATCCAACCTCACTTTAAAATATCCAATGATTCAACACATAATATTCTTCAAGTTTTTCAATGAAATGGTATAATATTGAAGAGTTTTGACTGAAATGCCAACGACAGGAGAAACTCAAACAATTTTTGGAAAATTAACTCAGCTAAAAATAACTAGAATTCTTCAAATTGCTCATGAGATCAAGCAAAAAACACACCAGCATTAAATTAAAAATTAAATAATAGTTGTTGGAATTGGACCGTGCGTTCTAAAACTAAGACGATTAAGAAATCTAGGACTCAATTAACAGAGAGAATTAAAGAATATCCACCCGGAAGAAGGAAAAAAATCACATTGAATATTTCACATGTTAAGAAACATCATCCGTGGGAGCTTCAAAACTAGGAAGGAATAAATATTTTGTACACAAGCCATTTACATCTATGATCTATCCTTCTAATAACATCTACCAAACACTAGTTCTACTGTTCCTTGACATTGATTCAAAATTTACATATCGATAGAATTGCCAGAGGAGTTGAGTTAACAAAGTATATGGATCTAGATAAATAGCACTAATAATGATGTAATGCTACTTTAATCAAGAGTACTATTTCTATTCATCAAGTCATGATAGTATAGTAGTACACACATAGGTTGACCAAGAATACAGAATGTGAACCAAAAAAACATATTTCCAACCTGGCATGAAGAAAATAACAAACAAATTAAAAGCAAACCAATGAAGCAACGTCAAGATAATGAAACGATAAAATACATTATGATAAGCCAATATGCGTAAACAGCACTTACCATTGAGTTGCTGAATTTATTTTGCAGATAATTAGTTATCAAGACCAGAGGAACCTATATAAAAAAAGACGTTCATTATCATGTAAGGTGAACCAAATATTAATAATAAGGATGATCTTTATGATTATCGACTATTTCTACAATGTGGCAAACTAATGTTTGAATCTCAATTGGGAGAGATGCCCACATTTAGTGTGCGACAGTGCCCCAAAAAAATTATTTTCGGTGGAGAGAACCTATGAAAGACTAAAACGAAAAACATTCCAAAGACAGCAGGGATTCCTTACTCTCTACCTAGATAACATTTTCTTTCGTTCAGACATCGAAGAACAGAAACAGAAACAACAGCTTTTGTTTTTCTTGGCCAGCTCTTAAATAACGGCTTTTCTTTTTCTAGGCCAGATTGATTTCTTCGAAAAATTGTATTAATTTGACAATAAAAGAAAACTCAAGTTCAATAATAACAGATGAGCAAACACAAGAACAATATGGTAATTTGATTTTACCTGAAACATAATTCCACTAAACGCCCACAACTTGAATATGTGGCAAGGAACCGCGATGCACAGCTGCACTCAGACAGACTAAAAACCGTGAGAAACTTGTATAACTCAGGTTGTCAATGGCAATAAAATTAAGTAGTTCATGTTTACATGCATACTTTTATTAGGAGAAATAAATGACCGATTTTTTAAAAACAACATAATTACAACATGCACACAAAATGATTCAGGGCTAAATCACATCATCGAGAGTATCTAGGCGGAATTATGGTATAAACAAAAAGGGAGTAGTGAAGGATGTATATACAAAAAGAGACGAACAACACACCTCATGGAACAAAGCAGAAACCATGAAGGCAATTAAAACAGCAGCACCCTGTACAATAAGATGATAAAAAATTCAAGAAAAATATATATTAGAGCTCAAGAAAATAAAATGGATATGCTCAACACGTGAATAGCCAATCCAAAAAATATCAACCAATGGAGAACAATTATCATAGTAAGAAATGTTTGATAACAAAGACCAAGGAAAATGAAAAGTGAAAAAAAATGTGTTACGACAGAAGATGGCTAGAATTTAGTTTGTGGCAGCTAGAGTAGTTAATTGATTAGTTAGAGGGAATTATAATACATACTAATAAATAGGACACAAGGGGAGAGGGATAGAAATAAGATTTGTGAACATTTAGTTAACATAGTAGTGGCTCTGTTGTGACTCAGCAAGCCATTGGCCTATAGTTAACATAGCAGTGGCTCTGTTGTGACTCAGCAAGCCATTGGCCTATTCAGCTGTGCCACGTCAGCTAATCAGTCACATGGCAGCAATTAAATGACATGAGGGACCAAAAGTCAAGTGATTAATATTTGCAGGGAAAGTTTGAAAGGATTAGTAAATTCAGGGACCAAAACTCTAATGACCCCCATTTGCAGGGACTAAATGTATAAATATAAGCCTTCTTTCATATTTTTTTTTCCAATCCATTTTCTTTGGTTCCAAACAAAATGTTTTAAGTATGTTTTTGTTCATATAAAAATGAAAAATTTAGACATTGGTCCCTTTATAAGTTATATTATAATTGTATTCATTTTTAGTTCTAAAGTTCCAAAGTCATTATCTGAAATGACAGAATAGGAAACTTCTACTTAGACTATTGTCTATCAATTGAATACTTTCTACACATAGCTCCCAAGTGCATCACACATATATTAGCATACAACTAGTGTGTGTGTGTGCGCGCGCACGCGAATACTTTCTACACATAGCTCCCAAGTGCATCAAACATATATTAGCATACAACTAGTGTGTGTGTGTGCGCGCGCGTTATAACTCATGCAACGTAAATTCTATGAGAATTCTTTACACAAGTACATGTTTATTAGGACTGAAGTAAGATGTTAATTTCAATTCGACAGCAATAAATTGAGATGGTAGACACAGACTGACAATATCCAAAAAGGAAAATCCATTCACACGTAAGTTTTTAGACCAAAAAAGTACAGGGTTTGTTCAGTAACACAAGAAGATGCTTGATTACCTTCGGTATACCAGTCCTCAAACATGGAAAATATAGGTGACGAATCATCCATTTGTGAACAGGCTGCAACGTGAAAGAAACCGCTCAGATGTACACCAATGATTTAGAACTCCACTTAAAAGTAATAAAAACCACAGATGTGTTCTGACATTCAATTTTAGAATCATTTATTAACAGTAGGAAACTACAGAAGCAACAATGGAGACAAGCCCTGTGACTACTCCTTTTGCTTTCTGTAACATAGCCTCATAGACATGTTCAAAGGAATTGAAGGGACAAGCAAATTATTTGGAGATAACAAAAATAAAGAAAGGCTTATACAACTTGATCATTAAAATTAAGTCTGACAAAGACATACCATATTCCACATCCTCCAATACTGATGGCAGCAGTGGCACAAATACATCCAAGAAAGACAAGTAAGTCACAAATAATCTTGGTAAAAGAATGGAAGTATTGTAAATAAACAACAATGTATTAAGGGAGAGATTGTACCTCTTCAACAGTTCTTGCATTCCACCAATCCTTGTAAAATTCACGATCACCAAATCGAAGAAGCTCTGCCAATATATTCAACCTAGATTCAAACAGTGGCCCATGGATAAATTGCTTCAAATACTAATCAATTTTGAAAATACAAAGTTGAATTATACTTCCAATATCCACAACTAAAAACATACAGATCAGCATTTGCATGCGTAGACATAAATCATTTTTTAAAAGAGTGAATTTATAAAAGAAAAAAAAGGAGCATGAATGAAGAGAAATAAGATATTCTCTCAAGACACGGGAAAATCATACAAAATTCATCAATAAAAGAAAGTTCTCCAATCCCTTTGTGCATCTGGGTCAGAGCATCACTTAAATTAACCATGAGTGGCTCACCAAAGACAACCGCTATTAAATTTTATTCTACTAAGTAGGGTCACAATTCTATAATTCCCTGGGCGGTGCACCAAAGATAGACTATAAAAATAACTTTACGTGCCAACAACAGTCTCCATATGCACACAACATCTAATCATCTAAGATCTTCCCATCAATTATGCACTTTGAGGCCCTATACTTTATACTAAGATGGATATGATATTGAGGATTGTTTCAAAGATTAATCAATTACAAACAGATAGATATACGACATTATCAGCATTAGAAAATTGACAGGGCACAGAAGCCAAAACATTAGACAAACGAAACTAGAAATTTTTTCTTTCAAATTTACAGAAAGTGAAGAAAATTCATAGTAATGTTTTATAGGAAAAACATACATCACACATGTTTAACTGAATAAGAGATGGAATACCAAAGATGGAAGAAGCAGTAGAACATGCAGAGCCACACATATAGATTTGGAACAGACAGCTTCAGAACTCTTTCAATGGCATATAAAATGTTTCCCTTAAAAGGATGCTGGGAGTTTTTTACAATAGGATTGATATACTGCAAAATTATATGATCAAAACATTGTCAGAATACCTACAGAGTTGGTGAAGTTTAAAATAGAACAACTTAAAAATAAAGGAACCGAACGGTAGAAACTAACACAATTTATTATCAAGGACTACTTACTTGTTCTATTATAAATCCCATAACTCCAGTAAATATTATCAGCTTGACAAATTGACGTAACACCCAACCCTTTCGAATGGAAGGGGTGCGAGGATATCTTGGCTAAAAAAATAGTTCATAGCATACATTAAATGAGAACAAGATACATGTGAGAAAGATCGGGAGAAGTTTTGCTCTTAGAAAAAAAAAGAAGTGCAATGCATGTATGTGGGAAAACACATAAAACAAACTGCCACCTAGGATATCAACACAAAAATAAAATAAGATGGCGCAGCCAATACAGTATTCTCAGAAGCAGAAGAAAACTATGCTACGTTTATATTTTCATGGTAGTTAGTATGTAATAGCCAATCCCCTAAAATAGCTTCAGCTCCTAAATATATATAATAACCAGAAGCAACGACAAGTACAAAACACAACCAAATCAAAATGTGACGGTGAGATAAAGGTTAGATATGAGTAGTGGAATGCAAGGGAATTTTGTACAACTGGAACATACAAGGGAACCTAGAAAAAGAATTTTGGGAGTTATGCTACAGAGATCGTATTTGATTCTGCAAATTGTTTTGTTGTCTAAAGTCACAACAAGAGAAAAGGAGCATTGAGTGTGATATGCATGAGGTCAAATGGCCAACATTTGAAGACCAAATGGAAAGATAAGTTAATAATTGGACCCATTTCCTACTAATCAAGCGATCACACGGAAAACTCAAACATTCTGACTAGACTCTTCAATAAAAATAAAAACCCATTTCCTACTAATCAAGTGATCACACGGAAAACTCAAACATTCTGACTAGACTCTTCAATAAAAACCTTAAACATATTCCATACTGAAGATACATCAACAAGTCCATATGGTTGTGCTTATATAAGCAATCTAATGAGATAAAATTGAATGCAAATATCACCAAAAGTAAATTTGGTGAAACTAGATGAGGAAACAATGAGAAGTCAAAAGAAATTGCATATTAAAATTAAAATAAATCACTCGAAAATGCTGCTACCTGGTAACATAATGTAGGAGCAACCATAAAGTAAGCCAGGCTTTTGAAGCTTACATCGTATGCATATTCCATGTGAGTATTGGGAAGCGCTTCTCCCTACAACACAGGAAACAAGATTGAATGGGGTAAAAACAGAAAGTGTATGTACTGCACATTCACACATCTGAAGAGACAAGTCATTCCAGAAAAAAGTAAGAGGTGAAGGGGATAACATTGTGGAAGTAATTCTTATGAAGATGAAATAAAACTGTGCTTTTAGCATATCTGATGATATGTTAAGAGAGCATGAGATCCGAAAGCTACAGCTTAGTAAATCAGGATGTTCCTGTTTTAAAACTGAATATCACATAGATTGTGCGGCATATCCTCATCCTGAAGTATTTTATTCTACAAAAAGTTGAAATGATATTCTGCAATAGCTATCTAACAAATTAAAGGTGGAACACAAATATTACCTTTTCAATTGAATTTGTAAGTGCTCTCAAATCATAGTTCGTATGTGCATAAGAAACCAGTTTTAACCATACAATGCAAGCAAGTAGCATCAATGTGACGCCTGACACAAAAGCAGAATCACACCTGCAGAGAAACACAAGCATCTTCGCTATAGCCTTATCTATTGAAATGACCAAAAATGAACAAGTATATAATTAGTTATCCCTCAAGTAGTCATCTTTACTTTGTCCCTCATAAAGCAACTCACATGTCTACAAACAGGCTTCCTGTATCATATTAGGAAAATAAGGAAGGTCCTGCTCTTGTTTTCCATTTTTTTTCCTTTTCAATTAACAAATTTTCCTTACTTATTTGTCCATTTCAACTTTCGATAATAATTTCCAAGTCCGACATGATAAAAGTTAAGAATCAAATGTGGAACCATGATTCACCCAAGGGCTTCATATCTCTCAACAAAAAATAAAAAATAATGCATTTAAAATTTTGATAGATTCAAATGGTATTGGGAGGACGAGAAACAAGAAGAATCAACTTACTTGTCCATTTCAACTTTCCAATAATAATTTTCTAGACATTCAATTCCGACATGATAAAAACAAATACTCCCATGGTTCACCCAAGAGCTTCATATCTCAATTAAAAAAAATAATGCTTTTAAACTTTTGATGGACTCGGCTGGTATTGGGAGGAGGAGAAACAAGAAGAATCAACAGAAAAGGAGAGACTTGTATCATGAATTATTCCCTGGATCAATGTGATCAGAGGGAAAGAATGCCGAAATCCATGCTGCTTCGTGAGCGCTCCAACACTTCCAAACTCACAGACATCTATCCACCCTTCTATTTCCCAATTCTTCCTATTTATTACATCACATCCTCACCCACTATGGATAAACTTCCTGCGAAAGATGATGTCACAGTGACAGTAGAGCTCCAATACAGAAGTTTTACATTAGAAAAAGTAAGCAGGACAGTATGGGATTAAAGCTTTCAGGGCAATAGTCACTGTAACAGAATAGCATACTATGGTAGTTATAAAAAAGTGGGAAAATAAGAACTGGGGGTTATCAGGTCTTTTGGAAGCAGTTGTGAGGAGAGTTGTCAGGCTTCTATAACACCCGGGTACCTAGGAATTAGTGTATCATATTCTGAGGATTCAATTAAATAACAATTCTTATCATTGTATACATCTTTAACTTCATATTTCATTAGCAAATTCTATTAAAGTTGACTGATAGTTTAATCAGAAATGTTAAAACTTAGAGAACGAGTCTAGATTGAAGCTCCAAAATCTATTCAGAAGAATACACAAAGTACAAAACTGACCTGAGGATTACTAAAATAGGATAGAGAACCGCAGTAGTTGCAATGATTATATGAAGTAGAACAATAATCTGCAAAATTCAAATGAACATTCTCATGCATTAAATATTTATCATGTAGTATGAAATAGAACACCACAGTGCAACCTACATCATTTGAAAATTATTTTAGCTATAAGGAAACAAGGATCTCATGTGGTCCTCCCAAGCACTCAAAAAGTACAACTGGTTTGAATTCTGATAGCTTACAGGTTCATAAATACACTTTTGTTGTGCCAACTTTTCCACTATAAAGGCCGCCAAAGGAAATATTGCAAGACTAAGACTGCAAAACAAGCATAAAGCACTTACTGTCAAATTAAGTGTAAAGAAAGAATCCTAACTCATTCTTCAAAATAAATTAAGAGACATTACCAACACATGAAGAGGGGCCAATCTCTCAATGATTTTGAACTAAACCAAAAGCCAGTCTTAATCAACCAACCATACTGCAGAACAAAAAAATCACAAATTGAAAAGGGCCAAAAAATGAACTGTCAAACTTAGGGCCTGTTTGGATTGGCTTATTTGAGCTTATTTACTGACCTAAGCACTTGTGAGACTATTTCAAAAAACTTTGAAAACGGCTTAAGGCATGTTTATAAGCTGTTTTGAGCTTATCTATTGACGTAAGCACTTGTGGGACTATTTGAAAAAACTTATGAAAACAGTTTATAAGTTGTTTTCAGCTTATCTTCATAACCTATTCTAGATAGCTAATTAAACCAGCCTAAAACTTGTATAGAAACAATATAGCTTAATTTTATTTGCCATTATTGAAATAGCTTATACATAAGTGTTTAACATGACAAGCGCTTATTCTCTCAAAAAAAAAAAAAACATGACAAGCGCTTACCATGATAAGTGATTATGCTATAAGCTGAAAATTAAGTTTTTTATCCAAACAGGGTCTTCATGCCATAAAGAAAAGTTCATCATGTCATATTAAAGAGGAGAGGAAGAGGGAAACCTTCATTAAATTCTCAATGATAAGTCTGCTGTTCACTGCAACAAGGACTACTATACAGAGGTTGAAGAGGCCAGCATGACTCTGCAACTGATTCAATAATTAGTAAAGAAATACAGTTACCTGATCAGCACGCATGTTCATTTATAACAACAAAACTGAAAACACACAACTCTGCCATTCTATTCAATTCAAAGCATTAATTGATATTAGTACTCTCTAGTACACCGAGCATACACTTTCTAATGTTTTCCTTTTCATATTAAAGAAGAACAAACATACACTTTTTGCATGTTTGGTATTATAGTAACTTTGCCGGAATCGCAATGAGCCACCGTGATTTTGCAAAAGCTTGCAAGCTACAAAGTATAAAATCACGGTGACTCATTGCGATTATGTTGAAACTGCCAAACATATACTGGTTTAGGTCTATTCGTTCAACTAACTAGTTTTCATTACAGATTTTTAATGCCATGCCAAATTTTAATCTAATCTAATTTAGAAATAAAAAACAAAATCTACCAAACAATATCAAGTAACGTAACATATTCGTAACTTAACATTGCAATTTACAATACGAACATAGATAAAAAGCGAGAACCTGACGGAAAATGTTATCGGAGCTGAGTGGACTCTCCTTGATTCTGCGATGAGCGGGAACAGAAGGCCTGTAAGTGAATTTGATCGAAGAAATATCAGGCACTTGATTTTGATCAGAATTGGCAGCAGTGATGTTTTGGTCAGTGCCGATAGAGTCATCGGAACTAGAATCCTTCACCGACTCTTCACCGGAACTCTCGCCTTCCACCGTGGCAGACGATTCGAAGAAGCCGCTGACGGAGGCTGCGCTCGGTCTGCGACGCAAAACAGAGGACTCTTTTAAAACCGTTGGGTTTCGGACGGCACCGTGAGGGTCGTCGGAAATCGCCATCGGAGAATAAAAGCAATGTTTACTTTACTTTGGTCTACTCCTCCTCAAAGATAAACGGTCTTTTATTTTATTCTATATATTTTTGGATGCAATCTCTTATTATATTTAGATATCTATCTATCTAGATTTATAGAAGAAATAAATAATATTATTTATTAATAGAGAGTTGAGAGACGGGAAGGAAAGTGTTGATTCGTTAATGCAGGAAGAATAGAATCTGATTATATTTGATTCGAATTCCAACAGTAAGGCTATATTTGGATTTTTTAAAACCAACAAAATAGAGCGGAGTGGAATGAAATAAAGTGGGATGGGGATAGAGTTTCCATTCCATTATTTCCGTATTTCATAGAACTCATTTTACGACGGAACGGAACAAACTTATTTATTCCATTTCTACCCTTTTTAAAAATACTTTCATATATTTTTTTTAGCAAAATCATATATAGAACTACATAGTTATAATAAAAATAGTAAAAAAAAAAATAGTAGCAAAAAAAGGTTTAATTTTGTTTGAAAAATTGTCCATCACGTTACCCCCACCATCTCCATTCGTTCAGTTTTTTACGCTTTTTTATTTAATTAGAATGCAGTTTCATTGATTTTCATGAGTGGTTTGGCTTTGTAGAAATGACTTTGATGTATTGGAATGTCTAGTGCTATGTAGAACAGCGTTGTAGAGTTTGATGTTGTTGGATATGTGCAGTTGACATGAACTCAAGAAGAAACAGGGAGAACAGAAGAAACATGTGTAATTGAATAAAAAAACTGGGTTAAAAAGGTAATTGTGAAATTAATTGGCCTCATTCCATCCTATACACTCCAAATTGGGAGGAATGAAAATAAAGGAAGATGATGGAATGGATTCCATCATGTACCACTCCATTCCACTTATTTTTAAATATCCAAACAATGGAACTCTACTATATACCACTTCATCTCATTTCATTCTACCACATACCATCAATCTAAACAACGGAACTCTATTATATACCACTTCATCGCATTTCATTCTACCACATGCCATCAATCCAAACAAAGCCTAAAAGGTGGTGGGGTATTGTTATTGTTATGTTTGGGGAGATAGATAGATATTTGAATGAAAAGAGTTTATTTATTTATTTATTTATATAGTAATATAGGAAAATGCTTAAATGATAATCACTTGTGTTGTGCTTGAGCTTGAGCACATGCGAAGCGAAGAAGGTAGGTTGGTAGATGCATGCAGCAAAGCAAAGGAAGGTCCACACGCACCACCAGACTTTACTTAAACTTGAAGGTGACACGTAAATCTTAACCCAGTTATTTTGCTGCTTCTTAATCACTTATTTCATAGACACGTCACGTTTTCTCTTACGCCCAGACTAATGTCGGTTCATCTTCTACTTATTTTATTCAAAAATGCTAATGTGTGACCATAGAATTTTGGGTTAAATATGTTTTTAGTCCTTATAAATATACCAACTTTTCATTTTGATTCCTCTAAAATTTTCCTTCAACTTTTAGTCTCTATAAAATTTTCAATCTTTACTTTTCGTTCCTCGTTTAAAGTAAACTCATATGTATAATTCATATTTTTAAATAAAATTTTGCAGAAAAATGTATAATATTACAAGGATCTCTTCAAAAAAAATTTAAATTTTATTAAAAAAACATGAATTAAATATGAATTTTTATATTTTTTCGGTAAAAAATCATATTTAATTCATGTTTTTTAAAAAATTCTAATTTTTTTTGGAGTGATTTTTACAATATTCCATACATTTCTACACAATTTCATTAAAAAATATAAAAATTTGCTTAAAAATAAGGACCAAAAGTAGTGATTGAAAATTTTATAGGGACTAAAAATTGAAGGAAAATTTTAAAGGAACTCAAACGAAAAATTTGTATATTTATAGAAGTAAAAACATATTTAACCCTAAAAAAAATTTTGGTTATGTCCAAGGATTGATTAATACACCAGCATTACGGCATCAGAGCTTTTTGGCTATGTCTAGACGTATGAGTTCTTAGTATGTTCTAATTGTAACGTTGTGAAAGTGTTGCAATCACACGCTTTGAAGTTCAGGTAGAGAAAATTGATGGGATAATCAATTTTGGTTTTATGGAATTTTTAAGTTAACTATGTGTTCATAAAATTGGGATTGCAGAGGGTGTTAATTAGTACACGGGCATGGACTGACATTAATGTTAGGTGCGTTGTAGGATTATGTCGGTGTTTGAAGAGCTTAATGCCAACATCAAAAATTTCATCATATGTTTTTAACATGATTTTTGACATGTGGAAATTCTTGGGGTAGTTTGGCTTCAAATGAAGTATAGCCCTTATGATAGAGTATGATAGTTCTTTAGAATTATGATTGTCAATGAAGATAAAGTGAAAATTCTTTGTTACAAATTGTACCATAAGAAAACACTTTAAACTTGTATTCGACTTTTTCTTTTCTTTTCTCTTATATTATTTTTTTCTGACATTTTCTCTTATACTCTTGTCAAAGCGTTGTGAGATACAGGTAAGTATTTGCTTATATTCTGATACTCTTTACTAGGGTTGGTGGGGAGAGTAATATATTTGCTGTAACAATTTGCTTATAATATTATTCTCTATTGTTGTAACAATTTACTATGAATGTGCAAAATATCGGATATATAATAGATTTTAGGTGAAGATATGACATCTCTCTTATATATCCAAAATCATATTAATTCATATACTCACATATTTAATCACTCACTTAAAATCCAATAGTATTAGTAACTAAATCTTTAAATCGAAATGCTAAAGAGTCTTAGGACATTGGTTGAAAGAACAAATTATACTATAAAATTGTGAACTCAATGTTGTCAACCACTAACTTACAATCTAGTTCAACCGACACTCTTGATAGTCCCAATTTACCATGACAAATAAGAGAAAAGAGAAATGTTATTTTAACAATCATTTTTCGATGGTTTTTAATTATTTTTTACTTGTTTTGCATGTCAGAATCCATATTGTCTTGTATATATTTAGTTGTCTCATAAATTGTCTCAAAATAATTGTTTAAATAACACACCTTCTAAATAATAACTTCCCTTAAATTTATTGCTTCCGCTTCCACAAGAGGGGGAGTCCCCTTGAATCAATTTGTCATAGATTTGATAAATCGCTTTGAGAATTCCAAATGCATATACCAATGCCATGGCTCCTTTGATCACTAATGATACCTGCATCTATGTTACATTTCACGTGATCCTCCTCCGGTGGTAGCCACCGCATGTTGTTGCTGATCTTCCGAACCTCTTCTTGGGTCTGTATGTCAGAGGGGCTGATGTCCATTGTCTCAGACTCAGTATGCATATTGTTGGTCAATACTTTCTTAAAATAGAAGTAGTTGCTAATTTTCATGTTAAGACTTGAGATAGAATTGAGAGGTGACTCTAATCTTTAGTTCATTTAAGATACCCTCCCTCTAGTTTGAATTCTCTCCTAGTAGCTGACGAGGCTAAATTATATAAGTCAATCATTTTCGAGACGGAGAAAGTAATATTTAACAAAAGAAAAATAATTTAGTAGTAAAATATTCAATTTGAATAGAAATCGTAAATATGCACCGGTTATAATATACCACATTATCTTTATTTTCCCCCCTCTTATTTTAATTTTAAAACGTAAGCAATGCAATAGAACTAACTTTGGACAAAACATAGGACTAGCTTCTTTGTAGATTAATCTTCTTGCACATTCATTTTATCTATAAAAAAATGACCCACACAATGATATAATTATCTTATTCTAATATTCCATAAATTAAATTTCAAAAGATGGTCATTTTCCAGATAAGCCATTTGGTTGTATGATCACTCCAAGTCCTTGTGGTACGTGTTCGTTACTTGGCATAAGAAACAGAAGCAAATTTAAAAGATAAAGCAAGAGAATAAAATGATTCAATTCAAGAGAAGCATATATATAATATCAAGGAGTCTAATGGCCACTACATCTCATCACACAATTCCTAAATACGTTAAAAAAAACATAACAATGTCTTAAACAAATAAACAAATAACGTTAAAACTCACTCTAGAAAAATTGCCTTCTAGAAATAAGTAACGAGTGTCTAACACCAATTTGGCCAATAATGAATTCAACAATGCAAGTACCTACCCCTTGGATATTCAGACAACTTCAAAATGCAACATAAATTACCAAGACTATCAGACAGACAAAGTTCAAAAGCGGAAATAAAACCAAAAAGGGGAGGGAGTAAAGTAAATACTCATAACACATGCCAAAAGTACTAATTTCCGTCTAATATATGGAGGACAAAATCTCATCAGAGAAGCTCAGCAACATTTGATGGCAGCTCCTCAACTAACACATTGTAAAACTTCTGGATATCTCGCAGCATTCCTTCATCTTCCTTTGTGACAAAGTTAATGGCAACACCTTTTCTACCAAACCTTCCACTGCGACCAATACGATGGAGATAGTTCTCAGGCTGTGTAGGGAGATCAAAATTTATAACCAGAGACACTTGTTGGACATCAATACCACGAGCCAACAGATCAGTAGTTATTAAAACACGAGAAGACCCAGAACGGAATTCACGCATGATAATGTCCCTGGTATTTTGATCCATGTCTCCGTGAGTAGCTGAGACTGTATGGTCTCGGCTTCGCATTTTGTCAGTCAACCAATCAACTTTCCTCCTAGTGTTAACAAAAATGACACTCTGAGTGATGGCTAATGTCTCATAAAGATCACAGAGTGTGTCCAGCTTCCACTCCTCTTTCTCAACATTGACATAAAACTGCTTAATACCCTCTAAGGTGAGCTCATCACGCTTCACAAGGATCCTCACAGGTTTGTTCATAAACTTCCTTGTGATCTCAAGTGCCTCAGGAGGCATTGTAGCAGAGAAAACTCCTACTTGAATCTTACCTGGCAGCAGCTGAAAGATATCATAGATCTGATAACAAAAAAGGCAAGGAGGTTAAAGCGGTTTACATAGATCAAAGCTAGTACAAATATGACTACAGACCAATAAGGCCGGAAAAAAGGTTAAATTCTTAAGTTGATTGAAAGAGAATTACTTGCATATTTTATTACATTATTACTATATAAGAAATTCCAAAAGTGAAGTGTGTGTTTGGGAGGGCAGATGTTTGGGGGGAAAGAGGAAGGGAAGGGAAATGGAAGATAACTCCCCACCCCCCACCTTGCATGGAGGTTAATTTTTTTCTCAACAGGGCCGAAACTCCCCACAAGTTCGGGAAACTAAAAAATGAATTCAGGGAGGAATTCAGAGAATTATGGAGGACTTTGAAAAATCCCCTAGATCCTCCTATTTTGTTAAACTACTCTCAACAAGTAAAAAATTAGTCATAGCTATTTCAATCACCCCCTCCTCCAAAAACACACTCCCAGAATAGGTGAGCCCCCCTCAATGCCCTCTTCGCTCTTCCCCTCCAAATTCCGAAAAGAAACAAAACACTTAACAGAGCTGAAAATGGAACAGATGAAGCAGAAATAAGAAAATGGAACACATTAAATCAAACAAATTATAAGATAAAGCGTGGGAGAAAAAGATTTTGATATGAACGAATTTAAACATCAATATAGAAAGGTAAAAAGACAAGTGTGGGTTGTACACAAAAAACAACACAGAAGGTAAGTAATTGACAAAAGTGAAAAAGGACTACAACAGTTATGAAATAGATAGTACCTGATCTTTGAAACCTCGAGAAAGCATTTCATCAGCTTCATCCAACACAAACATCTTGATGTAATCTGGGTGAAGAGACTGTCTGCGCAGCATATCAAACACACGACCAGGAGTACCAACCACAACATGAACACCACTTGATAGAATACGTTGGTCTTCACGAACACTTGTACCTCCGACACAAGCATGCACCTTAACACCTAGATAGTCTCCAAGCGCACGCATAACCTTCTCAATCTGCTGAGCGAGCTCACGAGTTGGAGCTAAAACCAAGGCCTGGCACTGAGTCACACTGTAGTCAAGTTGCTGGAGAACACCAGAGCAGAAAGTTGCTGTTTTCCCGGTTCCAGACTGAGCCTGTTGAATAACATCAAGTCCCTTGCAGAAGGGAACTATCCCCCTTTGCTGAATGGCAGATGGCTTTTCAAAACCTAAATCACGAGTCATTCTAGTTAAATTATTTGAACCCATCGTAGAGAGAAAAATAACAGTACCAAAGAAAACACAGTGTCTAGTACTAAGTTACTACCATATATTTTGAATTTTTAAGAGTACAACGGAAGAACAATACTCCATCCATGACTAATTATAAGGACAATTTGGAGAAAAAGTGCCCCAAATATAAGGCATCTTTCAAATTACTAGATACATCTATTACTGAATTTTTCAAACATTAAACTAATTGATGCTACAATTTGTCTTGAAAGATGAAAAGTCAATGTTGGATACATCTACACACAAAGGGTAATTAACTAATAGTTAATTAGTTATGCACAAAATATACACATTAGCAACAACATCATTTTTTTTCTTTCAAAAATTAGCAACAAAACACACATACACTAAGGCTCTGTTTGCTAAAAAACTAGCAGATAGCTGTTAAGCTAGCTTATAGTGGATGACTTGTAAGCTAGCTTATAGTGGATGACTTGTAAGCTAGCTTATAGTTAACGGCGGATAAGCTAGCCGGTTGAATTTGTAGTGTTTGGTAAAATTAGTAGTTGAACTAGCTTATAAATATGAATTTGCTTAAAAAATTATATTTCATGATTTTTTTTTAATTAAGACTACAAGGGTAAGATTGAGAGAACAAATTATAAGCTTTAAGCTACTTGAATTAGCTTATAAAAAAACATTATAAGATAATAAAAATAAGCTCACGAGTGAATGATTGTTACCAAACGGGTCATTTTTTGTACTATAAACATATAAGCTATAAGCACAAAAATGCGACTTGCCAAACAGACCCAAAGTGCAGAGAAGTGGGGTATTGCAGGTTCGAACCCACATCCCAACACATTAAATATTTCCACAACCTTTTACAGTCTAAGGAACACTTCTACCAATTTTTCTCAATATATGTGAAAAGTGAAAAAGAGACTTGTAAAAAGGGACGTCCATGACAGAGAATAACAATATTTTCCAGGTCTAAAGGCCAAAGACATAAAGAAAAATATACTAAAAAGAAGATTAAATTCACCATATGCATAAATTCCCCTGAGGAGATTCTCTGCCAAACCCATAGCATCAAAACTATCATAAACCTCATCGTAAGAAGTCCAGAACTCATCTCCATCAGCTGCAATCCTGAGATAAAAAAGCCATAAAAAAAAAGGTAACCAAACTAGTAATAATGATTCCAAACAAACCAAAAATTCCTGCATTAAATAAAACAAACTAGTACATGAAAAAAATGAAGGGTCTTACAAGTCATTCATTTTTTGATCAAATTTCCCAGCATCGAATTGTGACCCCTCGGGTGCAAGTCCAGCCATAACTGCAAGATAGAAACAGTAATTGTTACAATTTATCAACAAGATCAGCACGATTAAGGAGTTGTTTGGCTAAACAACTTATTAGCAGCAATAGCATAAACGCTTATAAAGTTAAATTGTTTTCGTATATGTTAGAAGCCATTTTCATAAGCTATCTTGAAAATAAGCATATGCATAATGTCATTAACTGTTAACGTAAGTTTGCCCAAATTGTCTCACTTATGTCATTATGTCGGTAGATAAGCTCAAATAAACCAGTCAAATCAGCCCTAAAGCTAACCTAACATAACAGTTATAACATATGACATAAAACAAAACACAAAAAAAAAACATCATAAGCTAACCTAACATAACAGTTAAAACATGAAACAAAACAAAAAACATAAAAATTTACGAATTGAATAAATAAATAAAATAAGATAGAAATAGTTGGAAAAGCAAAGAGGATCGAAGGAAATAATAGAGTAATTTATTAACAGAATAGAACCCAATGATAAAGTAATGAATCACACAGTGAAAATATATAAAAAA